>ERZ1026772.34-NODE-34-length-99629-cov-7.378482_pt1 | contig 99629 bp, 88 predicted proteins | sample MGYA00380124_ERZ1026772 | MGnify/ENA primary metagenome ERZ1026772 (study PRJEB33269, sample SAMEA4719760) | human gut metagenome | biome: human-associated habitat; feature: organic feature; material: feces | place: Cameroon | collected 2013-10 ...
TTAAATCCACTTCCGCCTGCTCGGTAATGTTTTTGCCTCTGACAACCGCATTAACGGCAGCCTCGACAGCGGAGAAGTCCTTGTAATCGTCGGGATTCAGAGCGTTTGCTTTGGCGATTGCCTTGTCTGTCTCGGTGTAATCGGCATCCTTGTATTTGAGTGCGGTGACAGCGTTGTTAATATTTTCTGCCATTAAATCCACTTCCGCCTGCTCGGTAATGTTTTTGCCTCTGACAACCGCATTAACAGCAGCCTCGACAGCGGAAAAATCCTTGTAATCGTCGGGATTCAGGGCATTTGCTTTGGCGAGTGCTTTGTCTGTCTCGGTGTAATCTGCATCCTTATATTCGAGTGCGGCGATTGCATCATTAATCGCTCTTGTCATATCGTCAACCTCGGTCTGCTCCTTAAAGTTCTTTGTTCGGTCAACGGCATTTATCGCATTTTCAACGGCGGTAAAATCTTTGTATAAATTTTCATCGAGTTCGTTCGCCCTCGAAATTGCGGCGTTTACTTCGGTATAATCGGCACTTCGCAGAGTCAAAGAGTTAATTGCGTTTTCGATTGCATCGGCATAGGCGTTTACTGTTGTCTGTTCCTTGTATGTTTTATCGTAAACCACGGAGTTGATTGCGTTTTCTACTGCCGAAAAGTCAGAGTAATCGTCCTTGTTCAAAGCATTGGCTCTCGCTGTCGCTTCGTTTACTGCGCTGTAATTTGCTTTTTGCAAATCCTCCTGAGAGTATATTGTATGGTACAGACTGATATAGCTTTCGCTTGGCTTGCCGTATGCCCATATGGTAGCGAGTCTGTTTTTGCTGTCGATAACGAACGACGGCATACAGGTGATAAAGTTTTCGTCTGTATCAAGGAGAGGAAGCGGAAGAAGGCTCATTTGATTATCGTCTGCTCCTTTGTAGTAAAGACGAACATCGTGCTGATAAAGTTCGGCGGTTTTGCCGTCCTTGTCAATCCATTTTCCGTCCTCGGTTTTTGTGTAAGTTTTTCCGCCGTAGGTCACTCCTTTAAGGTTTGTTTTAAGCGGAGTGAGTTGCAATGCTGATATATATTGCACAACACTATTCTTTATAATGAACGAATATTTTGTATCGCCCGTTTCGGACACATCGAGAAACGGAGTGGCTCTCCAGCCTTCGGGCGTGCTGTTTGTGGGTGAAACGGTGTAAAGATTGCCGTTACAGTAGTAACTCAGACACGGCATACTCGATTCTACCAAAGAGGTGTATTTGCCTGACGGAACAAGATTAGTGACAGTGCCCGACACGGCTAAATTCAAATCTTTGTTTTTATCCGACTCCTTAACGGTAAAGGGGAAAGTGCTGTTTGAGTTCATAACGGCGGTATACATCTCGTCGGCGATGCGTGTGCCGTCGGTCGCCTCTTGGAAAAGCACGGTGGTTTTGCCGTTAATGTCGGCTACGGAATAATCCGAAATATAGTTTCGGTTTTTGACAAAGGACATTGGTATTAGCTTGCCGTTATCGTCCGTTTCGTTTGTGTCGGTGGAAAATGTATTATCGGTAGGATTGTAGTACATTCCCTCTATCGAGAAAAAGCCGTCGTTATTTGCAACATTCTTGCACACTGCCCAGGTGATGAGTATTTTATCGCCGAGCTTTGTCACACGTGATTTATAGTAACAGACATTATTGCTCTCAGTCGCATTCTCGTTTTCGCCTTTGCCCATACTTATGTTGTATGCACCGAAAGGCAACTCGCGGCTTTCGATGTTCATAACTGCAATGCCTATTCTCATAGAGCCTGCGATTTCTTTTTTCTTTGTATTTGAATCGAATTCTTTATCGGCATCTGTCCAGGTGATGATTATGTCATTTTTTGACGGAGATTCGCTTTGAGAATAAACGAACGGCTGTAAGTCCGTTGTATCGTCATCTTTAATACTGCGGGGAACCGAAACTGTTGTGCCGTTTGAAAAGCTGTAAAAAAGTTGTCTGAAATACTTAGGTCCGTTGCCATAATCCATAAGCATTACCGCAAGCTGTTTATCGGTATTGCCGAGCTCGACGAATTTTATATCCGCATCCTCGTTCATACCGTTGCGTAAAACAACATTTGAAGATGTTTGCGCCGCCGATACCTGAATCGGCACCGTGCCGATAAGAAGCAGTACACACAGAGCGAGTGCCGTAATTTTTGATTTTAAGCTGAATAATTTTTTAGCCATGATTTTTCTCCTTGTAATCATTCGGGTTTGTTGTTTGTCTTATATTTTTCGATAAAGAGCATAACGCTCTGTCTTAATACCTCGAGTTGACTTTTTAGGTAGTATTCGTCCTCAAACATGGCGTAGTGTACGCTGGCACGAACAAGTATAAAAATAAGGGGAGTTATTATATCGTACGGAATTCCGATTTTCGGCTCCAACAATTTAGCATATGCCGTGTATCGCTCGTTTACTCCCTGAAAAAATTTCTTTCCGTATTCTATATATTTGGGATGGGTGTAAACCTGGTACATAAGGCGGTACTTTTTTCCGTGCTTTTCGGCTGTCCAATATGGGATTTCGTTTATAAATCTCATTACATCCTGCGGGTCGGTGGGGGCTTTCGCCATAAAATCGTCCTCAACCTTTGTCATACAGTAGTCGGTGGACTCTATAATCAGTTCGTCTAAATTCTTAAAATATGAATATAGATTGCCTTTGGTACAGCCGCAGGCGTCGGCGAGCATTTGTATTCCTGTACCGGTTAAGCCATACTCTGCGTAGCACTCGTAGCATTTTTCCATAATCTCGATTTTTCTTTTGTTGTGCTGTTCTTCCGTTTGCATTTAATATATTTCCTTTGTGTTATAAAATCGGTTTTACAGATAATTTGTAAATAAACGACCGTTCATTCATTTATAGTATATCGTATTGTGAAAAAAATATCAATAGGCAAAATAAAAATCGGTATCGCAATAAAAATATCCGATACCGATAAATGAATTTTATTAATAATTTTCTGCGTGAATTTCAAAGAAACTCTGCGGATGAGCGCATACCGGGCAAACCTCGGGAGCCTTTGTGCCTACTACAATATGACCGCAGTTGCGGCATTCCCAAACCTTTACTTCGCTCTTTTCAAATACCTGTGCTGTTTCGATATTTTTAAGCAACGCACGGTATCTTTCCTCGTGGTGCTTTTCTATCTCTGCCACAGCTCTGAATTTTGCGGCGAGTTCCGTAAAGCCCTCCTCTTCGGCAGTTTTTGCAAAGCCTGCGTACATATCCGTCCATTCGTAATTTTCGCCTGCGGCTGCATTGGCGAGATTTTCGCTTGTATCGCCGAGACCCGAAAGTTCCTTGAACCACATTTTTGCATGCTCTTTTTCATTTTCGGCTGTTTTGAGGAAAAGGGCGGACATCTGTTCATAGCCCTCTTTCTTTGCAACCGATGCGAAATAGGTGTATTTGTTTCTTGCTTCGGATTCGCCCGAAAAGGCGGAGTGAAGATTTTTTTCAGTTTGTGTACCAGCGTATTTGTTTGTTGCCATAACAATACCTCCTAAATATTTATACTATCATTATACCACCGTTCGCTGCCGTGTTCAAATAATTTATTTTTAATATTTCTGACCTCTGCTGAAGTTTGGTGAAATATATTTTTTGAATTCGTTTGTAAAATACTACTGCGAACCGAAATACAAAACTTGCGATATTTTATTTATTGGCATAGAGGGGGTCGGCACGCTCTGAAAACAGAAAAATTTGATGACTCTTTACCTCGGGACGATTTTATGGTAAACTATATTAAGGCCTGTCAAAACGAAACTTTTGAGCAGTATGTAAAATCATACGATGATTTTGCAGCTCATTTGATTTGGACTAAAGAATAAAGGGGATTAATATGATTAACATTGTACCAAAGCCATATCACGCTGTGGAAAAAAAGGGCAGTAAGAAGTTGACGAAAGAGTCCGTTGTTTATGTTGACAGCAGGCTCAAGGATTGCATTTCAGCCTTTAGTGATAATTTTGATTTTATTGATAGCGGTCGCTACTGTTTTGACGAGGCGGGCGAGTGCGATATTAAAATTGACTACAATCCGTCGGTTAAAGACGAGGGATACAATATTGAATGTACTCCAAAATGCCTTAAAATTGAGGCGTCGGGCTATGCCGGTTTGCTTTATGCGGCAATGAGTCTTAAACAGCTTGCATATTTTCAGCTTAAAGGTGCAGAGAGTGAAATTGAGATTCCTTGTCTTGATATTCAGGATGAGCCGAGATACGGTTACAGAGGCGTACAGCTTGACGAATCGAGACATTTCTTTGGCGAGGAGAATGTAAAAAGACTTCTCAGATTAATGGCATTTTATAAGCTGAACAGATTTCATTGGCATTTGACAGACGATCAAGGCTGGAGAATTGAGATTAAAAAATATCCGCTTCTTACCGAGATAGGTTCAAAGAGAAAGGATACAAATATTCACGGCTGGAGATGCACCGATATGACGGGAGAGCCGTATGAGGGTTATTATACTCAGGAGCAGATTAAGGATATTGTTAAGTACGCACAATCGCTTAATATTACAATCATTCCCGAGATTGATATGCCTGCTCACTTTGCCGCTGCTATGGCCGCATATAATTGGCTCGGTTGTCGTGAAATTCCTTGCGAGGTGCATTGGTTCTTTGGCGGAAAAGTGCCTGCTTCAATGAATTGGAAGGATTGGAACAGGTCGGCTTGTGCAGGTAAGGAAAGCACTTACGAGTTTATTTTTAATGTTATTGACGAGATTGCGGAGCTGTTTCCTGCCGAGTTTTTCCACATCGGCGGTGACGAAGCGCCTAAGGACGAGTGGAAAACCTGTCCGAACTGCCAAAAGACAATGCGTGAAAACGGACTCAAAAATGTTGAGGATTTACAGGGATATTTCAACAACCGTATTGCAAAGCATCTTGAAAAAAAGGGCAAGCGTCTGATTGTTTGGAACGAGGCGTTAAAAGCGAATAATCTTGATATGTCGGTTGTCGGTCAGTATTGGACTCCACAGTATGATCCCAATGTTAAAAAGGAACTTAAAAAGGGCAGAAATATGATTATCAGTAAGCATCAGGCTTTCTATTTTGATATGTGCCATTGTCAGTATCCGCTTAGCCGTACATATAAGTTTGAGGCGACAAAGAGCATAGTTCCGTCAGACTGTGAGGAGCAGGTTTTGGGACTTGAGGGACACTGCTGGAGCGAGTGGATTCCTGATGTTAAAAAGCTTGATATGCAGCTTTTCCCTCGTGCGCTTGCACTCAGTGAGGACGCTTGGAGCCGTAAGTACGATAAGGATATTAAGGGCTTTTATGCCCGTCTGCCGTATCAGGAGGAAATTCTTGACAGTATGGGTGTGAATTATGCAGAGCCTGAGGTTGCAGACCCTAAGGGTATTATTCATCGCAAAAAAGAGATTGATAAGTGGCATAAGTGTGACCAGGACAGAGAACTCAGACTTAACGATGAGTTAAAGGCAAAAAAACGCAAGGCTTAACCCCTTGCGTTTGACTGCATTTATATGGGATGAAATAAGGATTGGAGAATTAAAATGTTTTATTATCTATTGGACAGATTTATGACGAGTGAGAGGTACACTCTCCTATCGGCAATATCTGCTGTCGGCTTGATTTTTGCATTTGCACTTTGCTTTATATTGCTAAATGCAAAGCTTTCGTTTTTGCCAAAGGACAAGGGCAGAGCTTATGCAATCAACGGTGAAAAATCCAAAGGCAAAATCCGCGGCGTCGGAATAGTTATGGTAAGCGTGTTTGTGCTTTGCTCGGTACTGTTTATGCCTCTTTCAAGCGAGCTGATTTTGTATGATGTTTTGATTTTTGCGGAGATGCTAAGCGGTTATTTGGACGATGCGTCGGACAAGCCGTGGTCGGATTATAAAAAGGGCTTGATAGATTTAATCGTTTGCGCGCTTATTTCGGTTGTGTTTGTATACAACAATTCGACAGATATTGTCATTTTCGGTACGGCATTATACATTCCGCCTGTTCTGTTTGCTGTTTGTTCAACCGTTTTGCTTTGGCTCGGAATTAATGTTACAAACTGCTCGGACGGCGTTGACGGCTTATGCGCAACCCTTTGCATTATTACATTGCTCAGCACAACTGCTGTGTTTGGCAACATAATCGGCGAGGATTATTTAACTTACAGTTATATAATGGTGGGCGTTTTGCTTGCTTATCTGTGCTTTAACACAAGTCCAAGCTCACAGCTTATGGGCGACGCAGGCTCAAGAGCGCTCGGCATACTTATAGTTATTATGGTGCTTAAATCAGGTCATCCGGTTAGCTATCTGCTTTTGTCGGCGGTGCTTCTTGTTGACGGTGTGGCAGGTCTTATTAAAATCTTTCTTAAAAGATTTTTCAAGATTTCCGTGCTTAAAAATGTCCGCACACCTATCCACGACGAAATGAGAAAAAATCACGGTTGGTCTGACACCCAGGTGGTTGTAAGATTTTCGATAACCCAACTTGTGATTTCTTCGCTTGTGTTCATCATTTGCAGATAATCAATATAATAATTGTCAAGACTGCCGATAAGACTTTGGACTTTTCTGCATTTTGAGGCATTCATTCTTTATGCAGTGTGTCCACCTCTTGTCAGCAGTCTTTATTTTATGTATAATTAATTTAGTAAATAAGAGGGGGAAAACCTATGAAATTGATAAAGAAAATTGCGGCGGTTGTACTTTGCGTTGTTCTTATGTTCACCTGTTTTCCGCTTAGTGTATTTGCAAAAGCGTCCGACTCGGAAAATAAAAAGGAAGCGAATATTGTTCTTTTTGGATATTTTAACAATTATACCGCAGATGAGGCGAACGAGTATTATAAAACCAATCTTGCGTCTATAATGAAAATTATTGACGGCTCAAACGGCCGTTCGTTTAAGAATTACATTAAGAGCATTTCATACGGCAAGTTGGAAATAGAAAATATTTTTCCGCAGTACAGCGACGGCAATATTGTTCCCATTAATGTGGGCGTGTCGGAGGGTGACGCCAATGTGCTGAATTATGATGTAAGCGTGATTGACGCTCTCGTATCAAATATGCCGTCGATAGCAGACAAGATCGTTGACAAAGACGGCGACGGCTATGTCGATAATGTTATGCTTGTCGTTATGAATAAGACGAATGAGGCTGTCTCGGGTACAACTTTGGTGCCTCACAAGGGCGATTATACAGGCAGTTCCGAAATCAATAATAAAAAGATAGGTACATATAATATGTTCGGCACATACCGCCTTTTGAACGAAAAGACGGGACTTGTCGCACACGAGTTTTTGCATACTCTCGGCTATGCCGATCTATATAAAAACACAACCTCGCAGTATCCTGTTTATGTGTGGTCGATTATGGGCGGTCCGTCCCAATATCCGCAGTATCCGCTTGCATATGAGAGAATGTATTTTACTCACTGGCTCGATATAGACGAGATTACCGAGAGTACCACACTGACTCTGGATACACAGTCAAACACAAACGGAAATCAAGCATACGCCATCAAGTCGCCGTTCAACGACAGAGAGCTGTTTGTGGTTGAGTACAGAGAAAGACCGAACAGATATGTTGCAGGCGACGAGGATTCGCTCGATTATTCGATAGGCGGCTCGGGTGTTATCGTTTACAGGGTTAATTTGAGCGTTGAGGGATTGTCGAATCTCGGTACGGAGAACGGCATTTATCTCTTTAGACCGCAGGAAAATCAGCCGGGATACAGCAAATATGAAACCACTTCGATTTATAACGCATATCTTCCGTATAATTCCTATGACGGTAAAAGGGACAGCATAGGCACCGGCGATATGTCAAAAACGCTCGCCGACGGTGCGCTGACTTTCGATAACGGAAGCAATTCGGGCATCGTGATAGAAAATGTAAAGTTGTCGTCCGACGGGAAGCAGGCAACCCTTGATGTAACTGTTCCGCAAAAAGAGGATTTTGACCTGTGGGAGGATACGGGTTTCGGTAATGAGACTTCGACTTATGGAAAATATATCAATGTGCAGTCAAATTCAAACGGCGTTTATACAATGTCTTTTGAGAATAATAAAATTTATTCAAAAAAATACGACAACGGTGTGTGGAGCAACTTTGCGCCGTCGATTGACGCTATGTATGCTACGAATATTTGCTCTGCCGAAAAAGACGGAGTGCTTTATCTCGCATTCTTTGCTTATGAAAACAATGCGGACTGCGTTAAGTTTTATAAATTCGATACAAAGAGCGATACTTCGTGGACGCTCATTAAGAGTATTTCGGGCATAATGAATTACGGCTTAACTCTCGGTACGGCAAATGGCGAGGTTTATGCCGCATACACGGGAGCGGGTACATGGCAGTCATACCCGCTTATGCTGGGGAAAATAAGCGAAGGAAATGTATCGTTTGAAAAGGTCAATATTTCCGGCAATGCAATGCGACCTAAAGTTACGGGCTTTAACGGGGATATAACAGTTTCCTATAAGAATAATTCCAATCAAATAGTTATAGGCAAATACAAAGACGGTACATTCGAGCAAATCAATTCTGTTGCTTCGGGCAGCGGATATTATGACTTGAAAACTATCGGCTCTAAACTCTATCTTGCTTACAGCCCGAGCGATACGAGGATTGCCGAATATGACGGTACTTCATGGAGTGACATAAGTGTTGATACGAATTCTGCTTTTGATGTCGGTTTGTCCGATGTAAACGGAAAATGCTATCTTCATACCGCCGTTCAAACTCCCTCAAAAACCGCAATTTATTTATACGAAAACGGTCAACTTACGCAGGAGGGTGAAAATGTTGATGTGTATGCAGACAGCGTCAGCCTTGCTCAGTCAAACGGTATGATTTACGCAGGCTATTCACGAAACGGCTCAAACGGTTCAGCATTGTTTGTAAAGAAAAAAGTGATTAATATGACTCAAACTCCTGTCGATACGGCGGCGTTTGATTCGGCTGTTTCTGTTGCAAAGCAACATTTAACGGAGGATTACAGCAAAGAAACGCTTGGCGTTCTTCAGGCTCTTTGCGATAAATATGACGGAACTTTCGCCGAGGGTTCGTCTCAGTCAGAAATAGATAAAGCCACTGCCGAAATATTGGAAGCGGTGTCTGCACTTAAAGCATATTTTTTTGCAAGGGTTTCGGCAGAGAACGGAACAGTCACGGCAAATGTAAATTCCGTTTCGATGAGTAAGAATGATTTTACGGTGCTCTACGGAGATAAGGTTACGGTATCGGCAGTCGCACAAGACAACTGTGGCTTTGTCGGTTGGTACGATAATAACAGTTCTCGCTATCTGTCCGGCGATTTGGTTTATTCTTTTATCGCCTCGTCAAATATCAACTTAAAGGCGGTGTTTACCAAGGCGGGATATGCAACGCTGACATTTACAAATCACGCAGGCTACGTATGGCAGAAGAACACGATGTCGGCTTCGGCGTGGTCGGATATTTCGGATATAGGTGCATTTGTGCCCGAGGTTCCGTACCGCTACGGATATTCAAACGGCAGGTGGAATTATGATTCTGTCGAGGTTATTACAAAACTCAGAAGCGGCGAGAATGTAACGATTGCTCCCGTTTACGATAATGACAATAAACTTATCCCATCTTCTCCCGACTTGAACGGTGCGGATGCGGCACTTGAGCTTTATTATGATTATGATAAAAATAATAATGTGGGCTCGTTTATTATGACTGTTTCAAAGCGTGAAGAAATTACGGTCGAGGCAATCGGCTTTGCGCTTTATCATTCGGCAGAGTTCATTCCGTCGGAGTTTGATTTAAGGCTGAATAATAAGATGAAAGCGAGTGCGTTTTCTACATCAGAGATTTACGATTACTATATACTGAATGTTCCTAAATTTAACTCAAATGAAAATTGGGCTGTCAGGGGATATACCACCTATAAGGACTCAAAGGGAGCAGTCAAGACCGTGTATTCAAATCAGGTTAATGTCGTTAATGCAACGAGGGTTTAGCCTCTGTTTTTTGTAAAGTGGTTAAAAACAGTATAAATCGTCGGGTGAAAAAATGTTTTAATTTGGCACTTTGTACAAAATTTCAAAATATATTTGACAAATCGTACAAAGGGGAATAATATGAAACTATAAACTTAACAGTCAAAATGCAATGAACAGGATATGATTTTATGCATCACCGTTTACAGAAAGCCGTCGGTTGTGCGAGGCGGCAGCAAGGAACATAAAGCCCTCACCTGCAAGCATTTTCGGTGAAAGGATACGAGTAGTCGAAAACGGGACTCACCGTTATATGAGACGCATTTGACAGATTGCGGTTGAGTGGTCGGCTTTTGTCGGCAAGCAAAGTGGTAACACGGAGCGTTATTCATATTTTTTATGATTATGTCTTCGCCTTTGCGAAAGGTCTTTCGGACTTTTCAGGAGGCGGAGACTTTTGTTTTTGACTGTTTGGCAAATAATTAAATGAGGAGATTGATTATTATGAGTACATTGGTAATTGTTTTAATTGCAATTGTCGTACTTGGTGCCGGCTATGTTTTTTACGGCCGTCATATTGCAAAAAAATGGGGCATTGACCCTAAAGCAAAAACACCGGCAGTAGAGATTAATGACGGCAAGGATTATGTTCCGACGAACGGCTGGACGGTATTTTCTCATCAGTTTTCGTCTATCGCAGGTGCAGGACCTGTAACCGGTGCAATTCAGGCAGCTGTTTTCGGCTGGCTTCCCGTTTTGCTTTGGATATTAATCGGCGGCGTTTTCTTCGGTGCGGTAACCGATTTCGGCGCACTTTACGCTTCGGTTAAAAACCAGGGCAAGTCGATGGGTATGCTTATAGAAAAGTATATCGGTAAACTCGGCAGAAAGCTGTTTACCATTTTCTGCTGGTTGTTTTCACTGCTTATCATTGCAGTATTTGCAGATATGGTATCGGGCACATTCAACGCTTTTGATGCGAAAACGGGCGCACTCAGCGCAAATGCGGCAGCAAACGGTTCGGCAGGTATGGTATCGATTATGTTTATGGTCTTTGCCGTTATCTTCGGCCTTATCCAAAAGAAGTTTAACTTCTCCGGTTTCAAAGAGTTTTTAATCGGTATTGTCTTTATCGTCGCTTCTTTTGCAATCGGTATTAAATGCCCTATCACTCTCGGCAAGGACGGCTGGAGTTATGTGGTATTCGCTTACATTTTTGTTGCGGCTATTATGCCTATTTGGCTTATGAAACAGCCTCGTGATTATATGACAACCATTATGTTTGTGTGTATGATTTTGGGTGCGGCTGTGGGTCTTATCATCGGTCACCCGACTATGAACCTCCCTGTATTTACAGGTTTTAAGAATGAGCAACTCGGAACAATGTTCCCGATTCTTTTCGTAACCGTTGCGTGCGGTGCTGTATCGGGCTTTCATTCCTTGGTGTCTTCCGGTACTTCGTCAAAGACGATTGAAAACGAAAAAGATATGCTCAAGGTCGGCTACGGCGCAATGATTCTTGAGAGCGTTTTGGCAGTTCTTGCTCTTTGCGTAGCAGGTGCCGCCGCAGCAAAGGACGGTACTCCGGCAGAGGGTACACCGTTCCAGATTTTCAGCCGTGGCGTTGCAGGCTTCTTTGAAAAGATGGGTATGCCTGTTTCGGTCGCTACCGTATTTATGACAATGTGTGTTTCGGCTCTTGCACTTACAACCCTTGACGCCGTTGCCCGTATCGGTAAGATGTCGTTCCAGGAAATCTTCAGCGTTGACGATATGAAGAATGCAAAGCTTTGGAGAAAGATTGTCTGCAATCCGTATTTCGCAACAATTATCACATTGGCTTGCGGTTATGTTTTGACAAAAATCGGTTATCAGAAAGTATGGCCACTCTTCGGTTCGGCTAATCAGTTGCTCAGTGCGCTTGTACTTATCACGCTTTGCGTATTCCTTAAAGTAACGGGCAGAAGCAACAAGATGCTCTTCCCTCCGATGATTATTATGCTTTGCGTAACCTTTACTGCTCTCGTTCAGCGTGTAATCGCACTTGTAAAGGCTATCTCGGTAGGTACCGATATTTTTGGTTCCGTACTTCAACTTGTTGTTGCGGTTCTTCTTATCGCCCTCGGCTTGACTATTGCAGTTAATTCGGCAAAGAGCTATGTAAAAAGTAAAAGAGGCAGTGAAACAGAAGAAAAAACTTCTGTCGTTCAAACAGCAGAATAACTGATAATTTGAATATAAAAGTAATCCCGATTGGAATTATGCCAATCGGGATTTTATTATGTTATTCGGTTTTACAGACTTATAAGGTTATATTACTTATAGAGTGGGCCATAGGTTGCACAAGCACGATAATCTGCCGATTGTGCATCCTCTGTACCGAATGCTGCCCAAGCGTGTGGACGGAATACTCTGTCGCTTGGTACATTGTGCATATTTACAGGAATACGAAGCATAGAAGCAAGAGTGATAAGCTCTGCACCCTTATGACCGTAGATTGTTACGCCGTGGTTAGCGCCCCAATTAGCCATAACGCTGTATACATCCTTGAATGCACCCTCGCCTGTAAGAGTAGGAACAAACCATGTTGTAGGCCATGTTCTGTCTGTACGCTTGTCGATTGTGTTGTGGATTTCGTCCGGAAGGTCTACTGTGTAACCCTCAGCGAGCTGAAGAACAGGACCGATACCGTCAACAATATTTACTCTCAGCATTGTAACAGGCATCTCCGCACTGCAACGGAAGTGGCTTGAGAATCCGCCGCCTCTGAAGTATTCGTAGTTTGCTCTGCACCAATCGGTTGCTTTGAGGCAAGCTTTGATGTCGTCGTTTGTCATTTCCCAGAACGGTTTCATACAGCCTTCGCCGTTTGCATTCTTGCTTGCTGCCGAGCCGTCAAGTGCTGTTGCACCTGAGTTGATGAGGTGGATAAAGCCGTTAGCAGCCTTGCCCTGCGGCTTAACGCCCGTTACTCTTTCGCAAGCCTCAGGTGACCAATATGTACGAACATCGTGGAAGCAAGGAGCAGTGTCGGAAACGAGTGTACCGAGCATCATTGCAACACCGTTTAATGTGTCGTTTTCTGTTGCAAACGGAGTAGGCATCTTAGGACCGTTCCAGTCGAAAGAGCTTGCCATAATTGCTTCTGAGAAGTCAGCGTTAGGAAGCCAGTCTGTCCAGTTTCTCTGTCCCTGGAAGCCGCCTGCGATAGCGTTCTTGCCGAGAGCTTCTTCGTGCCAGCCTAATTCGTCAAGTTTTTTGTTTCCGAAAAGAATGTCACGGAATACGATAGTCATTTTTGTGATGAATTCCCAATCCTTATCGGCGTCAACAACCTTTGACTTTTTGATGATTTCGGGGAAGTCCTTGCCTGCGTTACAGTCAAAGCCTTCAGGGCAGTTTTCCTTAACCCATTTGATTGCTCTGTCGTACTCCTCAGGGTCGAAGATTTCGAGTTTAATACGACGGAGAATTTCTGTCATATCAACCCACTCTGCACGGATACCGAAATAGTTTTGGAACATATCTGCGTTGCAGTAGCTTCCTGCGATACCCATAGCGATTCCGCCAAGGTTTACATAAGCCTTGTTCTTCATCCAGCCCACAGATACTGCACACTTTGCAAAGCGTAAAATCTTTTCTGCAACATCCTCAGGAATTTCCTTGTCGTCCATATCCTTTACATCGTGACCGTAAATTGAGAATGCAGGCATACCCTTTTGTGCATAAGCAGCCATTACAGCCGCAAGGTAAACAGCGCCCGGTCTCTCTGTACCGTTGAAGCCCCAAACAGCCTTAATGGTTGACGGCTCCATATCAAAGGTTTCGCTTCCGTAGCACCAGCAAGGAGTTACGGAAAGAGTTGCTACAACATTTTCCTTAGAAAATTGCTCTGCGCATCTTGCTGCCTCTGCACCGCCGCCGATAGTGGTATCGCTGATTACGCACTGCACAGGTGTTGAGTCAGGGTATCTAAGGGTGCTTTCAATAAGAGCCTTAGCAGCCTTAGCCATATTCATTGTCTGCTCTTCGAGGCTTTCACGAACGCCGCCCCATCTGCCGTCAATGACAGGTCTGATACCGATTTTTGGATATAACATAATTTTATCCTCCTTATTTATTTTCAATAATTTTTACAAATTCATTATATGCTTTATCCCACTCGTCTGAATGATTAGGCACATAGGTTGTAAGCTTTTCGGTTTTTGCAATAATTTTTCTGCCCCCGTCAACCGATGCGATTTCACCGAGAGCGATGAGCTGAAGAATTATGTTGCCCAAGGCGGTTGCTTCGATTGGCCCTGCTTCAACAGGTATTCCCAAGCAGTCGGACGCCATTTGACAAAGGAAGCCGTCCTTTGTTCCTCCGCCGAGGAGATTAAGCTTTTCAAATTTCTTGCCTGTGCAATCGCAGATTTGTTCAAGCGCATATCTGTACTTTAATGCAAGGCTTTCGTAAATTGTTCTGACAGCTTCTCCGACGGTTTCCGGCTTAGCCTGACCTGTTTTTTCGCAATATGACTTAATCTTGTCGATAAGATTGTCGTGGCGAGAAAACTCAGGTGCGTCGGGGTCGATAAAGAATTTGAACGGCTGACTTTCTCTTGCCATACATTCTAAATCGTTGTAGCTGTATTTATGTCCCTGTTCTGCAAGGTTACGCTTCAGCTCCTGAATGAGCCAAAGACCGCTTATGTTTTTGAGATAGTCGATTTTGCCGTTTGCACCCAACTCGTTTGAAAGTTCGAGAGCATTGCTCTTGTCTGTAAGAACAGGCTCGTCAAGCTCACATCCGATGAGCGACCAAGTTCCGCAGGAAAGAAAGGCGTTATTATTCTCAACGCTCGGCATTGCGGCAACGGCACATTGTGTGTCGTGACCTGCCACGGTGATAACCTTAATTCCTTTATATTCTCCGAGAACGGTTGCCGGCATTGTCAGCGGCGAAAACTTGTTCTCGTCAATTTTGAATTTCTCTGTGATTTGGCTGCACCATTTTTTATTGACAGGGGACAGCATTTGTGAGGTGGAGGCGATGGTGTATTCGCTTACGCTCTTGCCTGTGAGCAGATAGCCGAAAAGGTCGGGCATAAATACCACACGGTCGGCTTTGCTCAAATTTTCGTCCGATACGAGCTGAAACAGAGTATTAATGCCCATAATCTGATTGCCCGTAAGACGATAAAGCTCGTTTAAGTCCTGCTCTTTTGAAACTGACTCTACTGCGTTTTCGGTACGGCAGTCACGATAATGGTACGGAAGATTGATGAGCTTTCCGTCCTTATCGAGAAGTCCGTAGTCAACTCCCCAAGTATCGAATGCAAGCGAGTCAACCTCTCCTGCCTTGTCTATGGCTTTCTTAATTTCCGAAAAAATCATATCAACATTGTGATGGATATGACCGTTTTCCTTAACGGGAATGTTGTCGAAGCGGTGGATTTCCTCATAGGAAATTTTTTTCCCGTCAAAGACAGCTTTGATAGCTCTGCCCGACGATGCTCCAAAGTCAAAAGCTAAAACAGTTTTCAAGCTACCACTCCTTTTTTAAGCAAAATGTTTGCATAAAGAGCAGATTCGCCCGTTGCAATAATTACGCTTGCGCCCTTTGCTCTTTCGTAAAATGCAAAGCGTTCGATATATTCAATGTCGTGGTGAGCAGGCTCGTGCTTTGCCAAAATCTCGTTATATGTATCCCAAATCGGAGTTTCAACCGTGTCGCCCGGTACAACTTGCATTAATCCGACAGGTTTTTCGCTGTATGTGTCAAGCGGGAAAAGCTGAAGCACAGCGTCTAAAATCTCCGGCACACCGTGACCGTCTGCACGGATAACGACAGCATTCTTGCCGATTGATTCGCAAGGGAAGTTTCCGTCTGCGATAACAAGCTCGTCACCGTGTCCCATTTTTGACAGCTCGCAAAGAAGCTGAGGTGAAATGATTGATGGAATGCCCTTTAGCATAGCTTAGTCCTCCTTTTTGTGAAGAATCTCGTCCTCCGGATTAAATACCTTATAGCCCGGATGTCTGCCTGTTACTCTGTAATAACCTCTAAGGTCGATGAGCTTTTGGATATTTTCGTGGCTGATGTCGTGGCTTCCGCCGAGGATTACTGCGTTAATTGTAATCTTTGCCCAAAGCTCAAGACTTTCCATTCTGTAAAATGCGGTGATAACATCGCTTCCTACCGCAAGAGCGCCGTGGTTTTCGAGAAGCATTACATCATGCTCTTCAAGGTATGGCTCAATAGCGTTTGGTACTTCAACGGTTGAAGGAGTGCCGTACGGTGTAAGCGGTACGCTTCCGATTACTGCAACATCTTCAATCATATTATACATATCCATTGCCTTGTGAGCTACCGCAAAGCCTGTTGCTCCCGGTGGGTGTGCGTGGATTACTGCAAATACATCAGGTCTTTTTTCGTAGCATTTGAGGTGCATTTTGATTTCACTTGACGGGCGGTAACCCTCGTTAGCTTCAAGTACATTTCCCTCGCTGTCTATAAGTATGAGCTTGTCAGGGGTGATGAATGACTTGCTGATTCCGGTAGGGGTAGCGATAATGCGTCCGTCCTCAAGCTTTACGCTTACATTTCCGTCGTTAGCCGCAACCCAACCGAGTTGCCACATTTTATGACAAACATCGCAGATTTGGGCTTTGATTTCGTTAATATCTTGCATATTAAACCTCCTGAATTAAACTGTTGACTGACAGTTATTTTTATTTTATAATTGTATTATATTTAATTATAGTATAACTTTCTTGGTGGATATGGGCAATATAATATGACAATATTCACTTTTTGGAGATTTTATGAATTACAGTAATTTATACGAAAACAAAAAAAGAGGTACATTCGATTTTCCGATTGAGCTTTATTATGTTGACTCGCTTGCTCCGAGGTATGAAATGCCTTTGCATTGGCATTTGGAGTACGAGCTGATTACTGTTTTGCGTGGGAGTTTTGAGCTTTCGCTTGACGGCGAAAAAACCGTTATGTCGGCAGGTGATTGTGCTGTCATTAACGGGGGAATTGTGCATGGAGGCATTCCCGACGAGTGTATGTATGAGTGCTTGGTTTTTGACCTTCAGGCTTTTTTGCATAATATGCCGGTGCGTTCAAAGAGTATTGCGGACTTTTTGTCCGACACCTCGGGCATAACGGGAGTATATAAAAAGGGAACAGCCACTGCCGATATAGCCGACAAGATTTTTGACTCTATGGAGTGTGAGCGTAGAGGCTATGAGCTTGTGACCATCGGACTTATGTGGCAGCTTTTGGGGGAGCTTGCCTCCTCTTTTTCGGGGCAAGTCGTGGCTAAAAGTGACGAGCAGATTTCAAAATTGAAAAATGTTTTGTCTTTTATTCATAAAAATATCGACCGTCACATTTCGCTCGACGAGCTTGCAAAAACGGCAGGGATGTCGCCTAAATATTTTTGCAGGGTATTTAAGGAATTGACGGGCAAGCGACCGATTGAGTATTTGAACTATTATCGCATCGAATCTGCTTGTGAAATGCTAACGCTGACGGATGAGTCGATAACGGAAATTGCTATGAATTGCGGATTTGACGATATGAGCTATTTTTCAAAAACTTTTGCACGGTACAAGGGAACGAGTCCCAATAAATTCAGAAAAGCTAAATAAGCAATTCTTTAATTGACACAGGGTGAATATTTTATTATACTATTAAGGCAGGATAAATTTATATAACAGTCGGGCATCGCTGAATATTATAAGCTCGGCTGCAGAAAGGTGACGCTATGGATAAGAAATATCTTACACTTAAAGAGCGTATCTGCTTTACCGTCGGTGCATTCGGCAGGTCGGGTATTTATACCCTTATGTCGATGTTTACCCTTGTTTTCTTTCAAAACGGCGCAGGCTTGACCTTGAAGCAGGGTACAACAATTATTTTAATCGGTAGAATTTTTGATGCTCTCAACGACCCAGTTATGGGAATGATTGTTGACAGAACAAAATCAAGATGGGGCAAGATGAGACCGTATCTTCTGTTCTCTCCCGTACCTATTGCGATAAGCACCATACTTCTTTTTACCGCACCGTTTGAGGACGGCTCTACAAAAGCATTCGTTTGGGCGCTTGTTACATACATTATGTGGGGCGTATGCTTTACCGTACAGGATGTTCCGTTCTGGGGACTTTCCTCTGTTATCACACCGCTTGAGAGCGAGAGAACATCATTTATCTCTACTGCTCGTTTAGGCTCAACCTTCGGCGGTATTCTTCCGGCTCTTATCGTTCCGATTTTGTATCAGAGCAATATGGGCTATCAAAAGGGCTTCTTTATTTCTGCTCTTATTTTTGCATTCCTCGGATGCGGACTTTCGATTTTGATTTTCTTCGTTTCCAAAGAGCGTGTTCCTAAGATGGACCACACCCCGTCGTTTAAGGAAACCTTTGTTGTGCTTGGCAAGGATAAGCTTCTTATTATCGTAATTTTTGCTGCTGTTCTCGGCTCAACTATGGTTACCGCAAATCAGTGTGCAGACTATATCGGTAACTATCTCGTTATTCAAAACCACACGGATTTTGCACAGATTTTCACTCAGACAGGACAGCTCATTGAGGGCGTTGACGCTGCTGCGGCTTACGATTTTTGGATTCCTCGCGGAACAATCGTAACCACTCTCACCGTTGCAATCGGTGTCGGAATGGTGCCTGCTATGGCGATTTTCCCTGTTTTGAGAAAGAAGCTTTCATTAAAGCAGATTTACATTTACTCGGCTGCATTCGGACTTGTTGTTCACGCTTTGTGCTATTTTGTATTCTCAAAGGATGTAACAAGTGTAAACATTTATGTTTTGTGGGTATTCCTCTTCCTTATGGGCATGCCCCTCGGTATTTATAATGTTATTACATATGCGCTTATTGCAGACGCAGTGGATTATATGGAATGGAAAACGGGCGAGCGTCACGAGGGTGTTTGCTTCTCGTTCCAAACCTTCCTTTCAAAGGTTAATGCAGCTATTGCAACCTTTGTATTCGGTCAAATCCTTGACAGAACAGACTTTAAGGCTGTTGACAAATCCCTTGTCGATGTGGCAGGCAGACAGATTTTCTTTGAGCAGTCACACGACACACAGCGTATGCTTCTTGCTCTTGTAACAATAGTACCTGCTGTCGGCTTCCTTTTGACTATTATTCCTATGCTGTTTAACGACTATACAGGAAAGACTAAGGAAAACGCTCAGAAGGAATTGGAAGAACAGCGTATCGCAAAGATGTAAGGCGATAAAGCTTAAAACAATCACAATAAAAATAAAAAACGCTTTGAGAGTTTTAACTGCTCTCGAAGCGTTTTTGTTTGTGTTAAATTATGTACATTACTTGAATTAAGTTTTTACAGAGCCTTTTTGATTGCCTCAAGAAGCTCGTCATATTCCTCGTATGCGGGGATATTCGGATAATCGTTCTTGATAGCCTCTGTTGACTTAAACAGGAAGCCTGCCTTGCTTGCCTGAATCATACCCAAATCGTTGAAGCTGTCACCGCTTGCAATAGTTTCAAAACCGCAGGACTGCAAAGCCTTAACCGTTGTAAGCTTTGACTGCGGGCAACGCATTTTGAAGCCTGTGATTTCACCGCTGTCGCTTACCTCAAGTGTGTTGCAGAAAATTGTCGGCCAATCGAGCTTTTTCATAAGAGGTGTCGCAAATTGCTCAAATGTATCGGAAAGAATGATAACCTGAGTGATTGTGCGAAGCTCGTCTAAAAATTCTTTTGCGCCCGGCATAAGGTCGATTTTTGAAATAACATCCTGAATTTCCTTTAGTCCGAGACCGTGTTCCTTCAAAATCTTAATTCTGTAATTCATCAGCTTATCGTAATCCGGCTCGTCACGGGTGGTGAGCTTCAACTCCTCGATACCTGTTTCTTTTGCAAAGGCAATCCAGATTTCAGGTACAAGAACGCCTTCCATATCTAAGCATACAATATTCATTAATTTTTCCTCCGAGAGATTTTAGTATTTAATAGGGGTTGAATCAAGGTACTTATTAACCATAAGTGCTACCTTGAATACAATAGCGTCATCAAATTCTCTCAAATCAAGACCGGTGAGCTTTTTAATCTTTTCGAGACGGTAAACGAGTGTATTACGGTGAACGAAAAGCTTTCTTGAGGTTTCGGATACATTCAGGTTGTTTTCAAAGAACTTCTGAATGGTAAAGAGCGTTTCTTGGTCGAGCGAATCAATGCTGCCCTTCTTAAATACCTCTTTTAAGAACATCTCACACAGTGTTGTTGGAAGCTGATAGATAAGTCTTGCGATACCGAGGTTGTCGTAATTAATGATAGGACGCTCGTTGTCGAATACCTTGCCTACCTCAAGAGCAACCTGTGCCTCCTTGAAGCTGCGTGCAAGCTCCTTAATGCCTGTAATGCAGGTGCCGATACCTACAACGACCTTGCAATAAAATTCTGTTGAAAGGGTGTCGCAGATGGACTGAGCAAGCTTCTCAAGTCCCTTTGAATCAACATTTGGGCGCACTTCCTTGATTAAGGCAATGTCGGTTTCGTTAATATTGATGACGAAATCCTTTGTCTTATCGGGGAAGAAGTTTTGGATTACATCGTATGCCGAAACATCGGTATGCTCCTCAACTCGAATGATGAATACAACTCTTGTGGCGTCGTTATTAAAGCGAAGCTCACGGGATTTGATATAAATATCTCCCGGTAAAATATTATCAAGAATTACATTCTTAATGAAATTTGAACGGTCGAATTTTTCGTCGTTATTCTTTTTAATCTGCTCTAAAGCAACAGCGATAATAGAAACATATCTGCGGCTGGTTTCGTCTGTTCCGTCAACGAACACGGCATATTCGGGATGAATGCTATCGCCGAAAGCCTTGTAGGTACAGGTGTCAACGCTTACATGAGCGCCTGAAAAAACGCCAGCAGCGATTACTCCCTTGCGCACCTCTCCGATTAATCCAAGCTCGCTGCACGAAATTACTGTTCCGCTTTCGTCAACAACTCCTATTGTTCTGTCTGTTGCCTCACGCATTTGGTTAATTATTCCCTGAAACAATCTGTTAGGCATATTTTATACTCCTCCAAGTCAGTGCAATATAAATCTGCACAAAAAAACATCAAATCTGTTGTATATATTATACAAGGGGTTTGATGTTTTTGCAACCTTTTTGAGATATTTTTTTAAGTTTTTTGTGCTAATTGCATAACCGACCGCATTTTATACTATATATTGTGCAACAAAATACGATTGTATACTATTTTGAAGTAATTAATTTCAGCTCGTCTGCCGTGATATAGCGACTTTCGCCCTCGCTCAGCGTTTCGTCAAGAGCAAGACCACCCATTTTTATACGCTTTAATTCGGTTACCGTTATGCCGTGCTTTTTGAACATTCGCTTCACTTGGTGGTAAAGTCCTTGTCTAAGCACAACCTTGGCAAGTGTGCGTTTATCGTTTAGCGCTTCAAGCTCCGCCTTTAGTAAACGCTCGTCGCCGAGTGCCATACCCGAGCTGAAATCGTCCGTCACCTCGCTGTCGAACGGCTTGTCCAGAGTGGCAATGTATGTCTTGTCGATATGTCGTGACGGGGAGAGTATGCTGTGGGCAAACTCTCCGTCGTCGGTAATCAGCATAAAACCCGTGGTGTCCTTATCCAGCCTGCCGGCAGGGAAAAGTCCACGCCTTTTCATTTCGTCGGGCAAAATATCTATGACGGTTTTTTCGCTTTTTCCCTCGCTTGCGGATATAACACCCTTTGGCTTGTTCATCATAATGTAAACAAATTCCATGTAGTCAATATCTCTGCCGTTTACGCTGATGATGTCGCTGTCAGAGCATTTGAAATCGCTCGACCTTACGGCTTTGCCGTTCACCGTCACTTCTCCGGCTTTAATCATAGTTTTTGCCTGAGTGCGTGATATATTCAGTTGTTTAGCTGTTATTTTGTCGAGTCTTGTCATTTAGCGCTACCAAAAATCCGTTGTCAGCCGAGGTGTCGCACAGGTCTGCACCTATGAGTATTCCGTCGTAGACAATCAGATTTGCTATAACATTGTCGTTGTCCTGATAGTTTGTGATGTTGTAGGTATACATTACGGCGGTTTTTCCCTTGTAATCGGTCAAGTCGAAATTCTGCTGCTTTTGTATATCGTTATATTTGTTATACACATCGTTAAACTGCTCGGGGATTATAATTTCCTTTGACTCCTCCTTGCTGTCCGTTTGCAAATCAAAGGAGTTAATGTAATTCACTCTTTCCTGCGTTGTTGCACAGCGTATGCTGACATTTTTTGACGCAGGCTTTGCCGGATGATTTGAAAGAAAGGTAATTAACACTACCACCAGTCCGGTAAGCAGGAGTATAAGTCCGAAGATTTGTTTTGGCTTCATCTTAAAGGTAAACATTCGCATTTTTATCACCGTTAGATTATATGCGAGTGCATTGCCTTTAATGCCTGTTATTGTTCGGATTTTACCAAAGCGTTTAGTACCTTTCTTGCTATCGGTCCTGCTGTTTGCGAGCCTGAGTTTCCGTTTTCCACCGTAACGACAAATGCGTACGGGTGGTTTTCGTCGTCCATAAATCCCGTAAACCACGCAATGTTATGTGCGTCCACATCATCTATCTGTGCAGTACCCGATTTAGCGCAGAGGTTAAGTCCCTTGTAATTATATTCGCCGTAATGCTCGGTGACATTGTAACGCATCATTTTTTTCATTGTGTCCGCAACCTCCGCTGACATAAGCGACGCTTGATTATGAGGCAGTGAGAGGTTGAGTGTTTTGCCTGTTTGACCGGCGAGCGACTGAACAAGATTAAATGAAGGTGCGCTTCCGCCGTTTGCGATAGCGGTTACTATTCTGAGCATTGTTACGGGAGCAAGTCTTGTGTTACCCTGACCGATACCCGTCCAACCCAAAAGGTCCTTGCTCATTTTAGTGTCGGTGCTGTCGAATACTCCGCTGTAACATCTTATTGCTCCGCTGATTACAACGGAGGAGTCTACTCCAAGCTCCTTTGCGGTTTTTGTCAGCTTATCCTGACCGAGTTCGATTGCAAGCTGTGCAAAGGTGGCATTACACGATTTTGCAAGTGCGTCATTGAAATTGATATGACTGCCGTGATTTGCATTACATTCGATTGCGATACCCTCGTCGGGCTGATACTTGCCGTTACAAACCCAAGTTCTTTCGTTTATATCGGGTATGTTTTCAATAGCGCATATAGCGGTAACAAGCTTAAAGGTTGAGCCGGGAACATATGACGCATCTGTAAATCGGTTAATGTAAACACCCTCGTATTTTTCGCTTGTGTCGAGGTTGTCGGGTACATTTTCGACATCATAGCTCGGTGACGAAACCTCGCATATAATATCGCCTGTTTTGTAATTTACAATTCCGATTGTGCCTTTTCTGCCTGCAAGCGCTTCATATGCAACATCGTTAATGTTTTTGTCTATCGTAAGGTGTAGGTCGTTGCCCTTGCCGTAGCGTTCTATATTATATACTCCGAAAAGCAGGTTATAGCCTGTGAGCCTTGCGGAATAAACAGACTGAACACCGTTAGAAATGAAGTTTTTAGGGTCGCCTACAACATGGAGCGTAGATTTTCTTGTGGTTTGAGAGTCGGAATAAACCCTTTTTTCGTCCTTTGTCTGAGCAAGAATTTCACTGTTTTTATCATAAATCGTGCCTGCTCCGACAAGAGTGCCGTTGGTGTAAACATGGCTGTTAAAGCGTTTCATTACCCAAGTGTCGCTGTTGTTTACAAGCGAAACCGTCATAAACACCAAGCCCACAATAAAGGCGAGAGAAAGAAACAGAAGGAAAATTCCTCTTTTTGTTATCATTTTCATTTCTTCTTCGCACCTCCAAGATAATTATAGGTACGCACATCCGACGCTTTTATGAATGCAAGCACCATCCAGCAGGAAATCATACTTGAACCACCCTGACTGATGAACGGAAGCGTAACGCCCGTAAGCGGCAAAATATCGGTTATACCGAAAATGTTGAGTGCTGTTTGGAACAAAAGCATTCCTGCCGCAGCTATTGAGGCGATAGAGTAGAATGTGCTTCTTGATGCTATGCTGTTTACGAGTGCCGAAATCGCAATGCATACAAAGCTAAGCACAACTATAATGCCGAAAATGAATCCCCATTCTTCACAGATAACACCGAAAATGAGGTCGTTGGTGCTTTCGCCGATATAGCGTACATTTCCGTTTCCTATTCCGAGTCCGAGAAGACCACCGCTTGCCATTCCGACAAGCACTCTCGTTTGCTGATAACCCGAATTATTGAAATTATCGGCTTCCCAAATATGACGGTAGACCGCAAATCTTCGTGCAACATAGCTTTTGTATTTCAACACGATTGCACCGCCCATTACCGCAGACGCTACTGCAAGAATGACAGTTTTAATATCGCCTGAGTTCATAAATGCAAGAATGAGGAAGGTTACAAAGAATATCAATGCCGTGCCTAAGTCCTTGATTATGATAAGCGAGCCTACAACTGCCATTGAAAAGGCGATGAAAGCGATTATATTTTTTGAGGTTTGTATTTTTTCAAGCGTTGCCGAGCCGACAAATATAAATGCTATTTTTACAAATTCGCTCGGCTGAATTGTAAAGCCGCCTATTTTAATCCAATTTCGTGCGCCCATATGCGTCTCTGCTATTACAAGGTTTACAAGCAGAAGGAGCAGTGCGCCTATTGCCACAAAAATTCTTATTTTCATACAAAAATCGGTATGTCCCATAAGAAATACCATAAATATGAAACCGAGCAAACCTGCAAGCAGCATAATGTATTGCTTTAAGCCCTGTGACGCATTTTGGCTTCCTACCGCCACTATGCCGACACCGCTTAAAAAGAACGCTATTATTTCAAGCTCGAAGTTTCTTCTGTGGTATGCATTATAAAAGAATATGAGGTAAGCCCATTCGGTTACTATCAAAAGTGCTATTGCGATAATAACCTTTGGCTGAAATTCGTCCTTACAGCTTGCACCGACAAAGCCTGTCACAAGCTGAAACACAGAAAGAAAAGCCATAAGTGCAAAGTTGTTTATAGGCTTAACTTTGATGTGCTTTTTTGCTTTTTCACTCATTAAGTTTCCTCCCGATTATCTTTCGTAGAAAATGAACACCTTGTCGCCAAAGGTGAGCATATCCTCATCAAATATGAGCTGAGGCTCGTTAATGTATCTGCCGTTTAGCTTTGTTCCGTTATGACTGTCTAAATCCGCAAGCGCCCAGCCTTTTGTTGTTTGGTAAATTCGTGCGTGGTGCGAGCTTACCGTTTGCGACATAATTTGGATGTCGGCGTCATTGCCTCTGCCTATTAAAACATCCTGCTTTCTGAGATAAACGGGTCGCTTTGTCTTTATGTCAACAAGTACACCGTAGGCGATTCCAGAGCTTTGTACCTTGCTTCTGATTTCCTGCTTGGTGCCTGAGGACATTGCCTCGTCACATATGAATTTCATCGGAATATTTCCTATGGTGATAATATCTTCGTTTTCTATAACGCTGCTGCCGTTGATTTTTTCACCGTTTACAAGTACGCCGATTGTTCGTGCCGATGTGTCGGTTACTACCCAATCCTTGCGTTTTTTTGCTATTACGGCGTGAAATCTTCCGACTGTGGAAAAGGGAAGAACAATGTCGTTTGCCTTACTTTTTCCGATTGAGGTTTCCCAATGGGTGATTTCGCTGATTTCTCCGTCGTTTTCGTTTATCAGCTTTGCCAGCTTATGCACTCTCGGTCTGTTTCTGAAGAGTGAGATTATACAGGTTGCGAGTATTATCAGCGCCGCTGCGGGAGCAATGAATCTGAGTACACTGATTAAATAAACCATACCGTCACGCCTTTCCTTAAATATAATATATCTGTTTTTTAATACATAAAACCACTTTCAGTTTAATGTTTTTGATATAAAATGTCAAGTCACTTGAAATTAGTTTACAGTTATTCTATAATGTAGATATAAAATAACGATATGAGGTGTTCACTGTGGTAGAAAAATCATATTTCGGCGCACTTGCCGACGGAACAAAAATTGACCTTTATAAAATAACAAACGAAAGCGGAGCTTATGTAACGCTTCAAACTCTCGGAGCAGGCATTCAGTCGCTTTATGTTCCTGACAAAAACGGCACGCTCGGTGATGTTGTGCTTGGCTTTGACAACCCTCAGGATTATATGAATCCCGATAACGGTTATCAGGGTCTTGTTGTGGGCAGATGGGCAAACAGAATCCGTGATGCAAAGTATGTGTTCAACGGCGAGGAATTTCACACCCCTGTAAATCAGGGCAGATGGACATTACACAGCGGCGGACGCTTTAGCTTTACTCCGTGGGAGGTTGAGGCAACGGGCGACGATTATGTTATTTTTAAGCGTTTTTCTCCCGATTTGGAGGACGGCTTCGGCGGTAACTTCACTATGCGTGTTAAATATACCTTTACTCAGGACAACACTCTCAGAGTTGAGTATATGATTACGGCGGATAAGGATACTGTTGCAAATCCTACAAACCACGCATATTTTAACCTCAGCAGAAATGACGACGAAATGGTTGACACACATTATCTTATGATTAATGCGGATTATTTTACCGAGACGGACGACGACCAGCTTCCGACAGGCGAGCTTGGCGAGCTGAAGGGTACAATGATGGATTTCTCCGAGATGCACACAATAGGCGAGCATATTAACGAGCCGTTCAGAGCAGTCATTGATGGCATAGGATACGATAATAATTACTGCTTGCGTAAAAAGGACTTTACTATGCAGCAGGCTGCCGTTCTTGAGCATAGAGGAAGCGGCAGACGACTCGAGGTATATACCGACTTGCCGGGAATTCAGCTTTACTGCGGCGGTTGGCTTGACAAAAACTGCAAGGCGGGCAAGGGTGCAAGTGCCGTTAAATATCGCAGAGGCGCTGCACTTGAAACTCAGTTTTATCCCGACACCGTAAACCACCAGGATGTATTCCCGACAAAGTTCGTTAAGGCAGGCGAGGAGTTTAAGAGCGTAACGGAATTTAGATTTTCGGTAATCTGATTTCCTGTTTGAGTAACAAAAACACATTTCCTTCATAGTATGGATTGAAGTACACCGAACGGTAGGTTGCTTACATTACTATGAAGGAGATTTTTTTATGCCTGATAATCCTATTATTCAACCCGGTATCGGCAAAATAAATGAAGCGGTTTGTATAGACACTAAGCGAATTTATGACAGCTGTGTCAGCAAGGACTGCTTGGAGAATTTAAGAGTTACATTTTTTGCCTCGGGTCAGAGGCTGATTGACGAGGCGTCATCGGTTAAATGCAGAAGCTGTAAGATTAGCGCGGTGAGCATTGATGTTGATGAAGTTCCGTTTAACAAGGGCTATTACAGTGCCGATGTTCATTTCTACTTTATGCTCCAGTTTGATTGCTATTCGGCGCCTTGCACAACTCCGCAAATTGCTTGCGGTTATGCTGAATTTAATAAGAAATGTATTCTCTATGGTTCAGAGGGTAATGTGAAAATCTTTACATCAAATCTTGCCGACGAAAAAACGGATTGCCCCGAAGCACCTCAGTATTCAAATCCTACGGCTAAGGTGCAGGCAGTTGACCCGGTTGTGCTTTCGTGCGATTTGGTTGACACCTGCGATTGCCCCGTACCGCTTTGCACGGTGTTTCCTAAAAGCATTATGCGCAGTTGTGTAGAGGGCGCAATTCCTCTTGCTTCCAGTCGTGCCGTGCTTGTTACGCTCGGTCTGTTCTCGATTATCCAGATGGAAAGAGATGTTCAGATGACAATTCCTGCGTACGATTTTTGTATTCCGGACAGAGAATGTTCCTGCTCGACACAAGACCCTTGCACGGCATTTCAGGGAATTGATTTTCCGGTAGAACAGTTTTTCCCTCCCGAAAAGGATGCGGGCGATTGTCCGTGCAGTTGTAAATAAATGTTGATAACGCTTTATTAACGCTTTGCCGTCGCTTTTAGCGGCGGCTTTTTTCTTTCGGTTTGTTGACCCGATAAAAAATAATGCAGGAGACACCCTTTTAACAGAGTATCTCCTGCATTCATAAAATTTATTTGTCTTAAAACACAGCCACAGAATCAGTCAGAGAAAACTTCTTTGAAAATATCAACATTAGCCATTCTCATAACCGCACTGAAAAGCTTTGAGCCGTAAACAGGTGCGATACGGTTTGCAACGCTCATAGCGTGAGCGTCAAAGCCGTGAACCTGCATAGGCAACTTATGTTCAATACCGAACATAATCATCTTAACCATTTTATCACAATCGGTGCTTATCATATCCATAGCTTTAGCACCGCTGTCCATATTAACACCGGTTTGACCACGGAAAATATCCGTTTTTGTAAAGCCCGGGCATACCAAACCGACATACATTCTGCCTCTAAACTCAAGTCTGAGAGCCTCGGTGAAGCTCTTTAACGCAGCCTTTGACGCAGAGTACATAGATGTTCCCGCAAGAGTCATCAACGCAGCCGACGAATCAATGTTGATTACGGCAGGTGTGGACGATTCAAGCAACATAGGAAGCATGGTTTTTACCGAATAAACACTCGAGTAGAAATTAATGTTCATAGCCATATCGATTTCTTCATACGAATACTTATCAAATCTCTTAAACTTAGGAAGAATACCGGCATTGTTAATTAAAACATCAACCTTTGTGCCGTTATCTTTAAGCTCCTGATAAAAGCTCTCCCAATTTTCTCTTACCGATACATCAAACAGCTTATAGCTGAACTGCTTTGCATATTCCTCGCCAAGTTCATCAATGAACTTTAGCATTTTGCTCTCGCTTCTTGCAACACCGATTACGGTACAGCCGTGTTTTTTAATAAGAGTGGCTGCGATTCCTGCACCCATTCCTCCCGATGCACCTGTAACTACTACTGTTTTTCCGTGGAGCCAACATTCGCTCATAACGAAACCTCCCAATTACATATTAATTACATAATAGCTCACGATTTTTGCTTTGTCAATCAAACTGGAATTTGTTATTAAATTATTTATTATTATTTTACATTTTGTTTTCTCTTGTTCGTAAAAAACCGTATACGCAGCAAATATGTCGTCATTTTTTGTATGCTTGCACATATTCGCTTGATAATTACTTGATTATAAGTTATAATTGATTCATAAATTAAAACAAAGAGGTATATTTACTTATGGCATCTTATGCAATGATAAAAGAGCTTAGAGAAAAGACAGATAAAAACGGCAACGGCTATCTTGATTTAACCGTTATCGGAAGCGATAAAAAGGAGTATCCGGCTAAGATTTGGCGTTTTGAAAATAACGGCACTTTCGCCGTAAATGATGTAATAGAAATTGAATACAGGGCAGATGATTTTAAGGGCAAAACACAGCTTAATATCACCTCGATTAAGAAAGCGCCCGACAGTATGATGAGCGAGTTTGTTCCGTCGGCACAGTATGACGGCAGGGCTGTTTTTTCAATGCTTATGGGCAAGGTAGAGAGTTTTAAGGACGAAGAACTGAAAGCTATTGTAAAAGATATAATGCTTGAGCATAAGGCGGCACTTGAGGTTTATCCTGCCGCTTACAGACTTCATCACGCAATCGTAGGCGGACTTATGCTTCATACTGCCTCAATAGTAGAGATGGCAGAAAAAATTTGCACCATCTATCCGGCAATCAACAGAGAACTTCTCATTTCGGGAGCGATTTTGCACGATGTTGCAAAGACTTTTGAAATGAATGTGTCAAAAAGCGGATTATGTGACGGCTACACCGTAGGCGGTGAGCTGATAGGTCATCTCGTAAAGGGCGCAATGTATGTTGAGGAGTCTGCAAAAAAGCTCGGCATAAACAGCGAAAAGGTGCTTTTGCTTGAACATATGATAATTTCTCACCACGGCATTCCCGAGTACGGTGCGGCTAAAATGCCTATGTTTTTAGAGGCAGAGGTGCTTTCTACCCTTGATGCGCTTGATGCTACTATATATGAAATTACAAACGCTGTCGATTCCGTGGGTTGCGGAGAATTTACAGACAGACAGTGGGCGCTTGATAACAGAAAACTTTACAATCATTCTTTGGGCGAAACCGACCACAGAGTAAATCTCGGCAAATAATTGTACGACGGCAGAATTGATTGACCGACGCTTTATATTGTGTGACAAATCATAAAAACAAGGAGAAATAATATGGGAATGACTAACGCAGTCGAGCAGGACAGCTGGACAGAAATAGCCGTTACGGTAAGCACTGACGATATTGATGTCGCAGGCGATATAGCAAATATGGTGGTGCCGTACGGAATATATATTGAGGATTATTCGGCTCTTGAGGAAGAAACTATGGAAATAGCGCATATCGACCTCATTGAGGAGTCGCTTTTGGAAAAGGACAGAACAAAGGGCATAATCCATATATATATCAACCCTGAGGAAAACCCGCTTGAATCCACCTCTTTTTTGAAAGAACGACTTGATGCGTCGGGAATAGAGCATGAGATAACCGTTTCCGACTGCAAGGTTGAGGATTGGCAGAATAATTGGAAGCAGTATTTTCATCCTATGCCTATCGGGGACAAGCTGCTTATCCGTCCCGTTTGGATTGACGATTATGACGCCGACGGCAGAGCAGTGCTTGATATTGAGCCGGGACTTGCTTTTGGCTCAGGCTCGCACCCTACCACAAGGCTATGCCTGCAAACGCTTGAAAGATATGTAAAGGACGGCGACAGCGTTTTGGATATTGGCTGTGGCTCGGGCATACTCTCGATTGCCACACTCCTACTTGGTGCAAAAACCGCACTCGGGGTTGACATAGACGCTATCGCAGTAAAAACGGCTAAGGAAAACGCAAAGCAAAACGGCTTTGGCGAGGATAGATTTAATGCTGTTGATGGCAATCTTTCCGACAAGGTTGACGGAAAATTCGATATTGTCGTGGCGAATATCGTTGCCGACATTATTATGGAATTTAATACCACGGTGGGCAATTTCTTAAAGGATGACGGTGTGTATATTACAGGCGGAATTATCGAAAGCCGAGAGGACGAGGTGCTTTACTCGTTTGCACAAAACGGCTTTGAGGTTAAGGAACGCTTTGAGGATAACGGATGGCTTGTATTCGTTCTTAAACGGAAATAAAAAATTGGGAGCAGTTCATTTGAACCGTTCCCATTTTATTTTATGTTGATATTCATTTTACCTGTTTCATATCCGCCGAGGTCGAGCGATACGAAATCATAGCCCAGCTCTTTAAGCGTTGAATTAATGTACTCGGCATTGGCTAAAACCGTTTGCATTTCTGAGGGTAATACTTCAATTCGTGCAAGTCTTTCATGCATTCTTACTCTTACCTGAGAAAGTCCGAGACTAAGCAAAAATTCCTCTGCTTTGTCTGTCATTTCAAGCTTCTTTTTGGTAACAGGCTCGTTGTAATTAATTCTCGTTGCAAGGCAGGCGAGCGACGGCTTTGAATGTGTCGGCAGTCCGAGTTCCTTTGAAAAGGCTCTTATCTCTGCCTTTGTAAGACCGATGCTTTTCAGCGGGCTTTGCACGCCCAGTTCAACTATTGCAGCTTCTCCGGGGCGAAAATCCTTACTGTCGTCGGCATTGCTGCCCTCTAAAAGCGTATCGAATCCGCTGTCGTGAGCTGTTTTTTTCAGCCGTGAGAGAAGTTCTTTTTTGCAATAATAGCATCTGAGCAGAGAATTTTCAACAAAGCCGTCAATTTCAAGCTGATTGATTTTAACATTTATATGCTTAGCTCCGATTTTTTTGCACAGGCTTTCGGCTTCGCATAGTTCTCTTTTTGGAAAAGCCGAACAGTCGGCGGTGAGTGCAAGTACATTTTCGCTGCCAAGAGCGTCAACGCAGATTCTCAGCAGTAACGTGCTGTCAACTCCGCCCGAAAACGCAACGGCAGTTTTTTTGTATTTTTTAATTTCGTTTATCAGCAGGCTCTTTTTTTCTGAAAGTATCATTTATTTTGATTTCTTTTTTCTGTTTCTTAAAACAATCATAAATATCATTCCGACAACACCGCCGATTGCATTCATCATCATATCGGTCATAGTGTCTACAAGTCCGAGATAGCCGTATTCATTGTGATATTTTGAAATATCTACCATTGCGGTTTCGTTTCCGTATTTTGAAAGTTGAAGATTTGTGCCGTGCAAAGTATCCATAAGAAATTCGTAAAACTCCCAACCGACTGCAATCGACAGCGCAAACATAATGCTGAACAATGCGGCAAGCGTTGCGGCACAGTTGCCCTTTTTACGCTGAATGATACAAGCAAAATCATAGCCGAATACGGCGCAGACAAAGCCTGTCAGCATATGCATAAAATCATCAAACCACATAAGCCTGTCAAATAAGCCCAAGTACGAGCCGAACACAATTCCGATAAAGATAATCACATTAAGCATAGTTTGGCTCAAAGGCGGTACTTCTATAATAAAACTGGTATGACCGAACACCTGAAACATATCCCACAAGTGAGAAAAGATGAAGCAAAACACGCTCTCAAAGCCCATTATAACATCACCTGTAACGAAGCTGTATGTCGCACAAACAATCATACTTATTCTTACGATTATCCAAAAAATGAATTGAGCCTTGGGTATTTCATTAATAGGGTCTTTTCTTAATTTATAAGCCATTATTTTCCATCCTTATTATCGTTGTACCTTTGCTTCTTTTTATCGAGATAAGAAACATTTACATAGTCCGGAAGTCCGTTTCGATACGGAACTTGAGGAACACCTTTTACGAGAGGCATAAGATATTCCACCATTTCGTCAGTTACATCATTTCCCTCTGCGTTAATCCATTCACGGGGAATTGTTTTTTCGGCATTGGCAACCACACCTACTCTTTCGGTATAGTATTCCACCGAATAAGGATTGTTTGATATTCTTCTGAGAGTTGCAAATTCTCCGCTTTTGCCTGACACGGCAGCCTTAACTGCCACCATACCGAGATTTTGCGCCTCGGTAATATCGGTAAGCGACGCGGTGTGTCCCGCACTTCTTTGGAGAACGGAAAGTTCGAGCGACCTTACCTTACATCCGATTTGCTCCTCGACAACATCCTTTAAGTAAGCGCCTGTTCCGCTGAGCATTACATGACCGAACTTGTCCAACTTGTCGCCTCTTGCGGAAATATATTCGCCGTTTTCGTCACGGATTCCCTCGCTTACAACAACTATTACCGAGTTGTATTCCTGAAGCTTACCCTTTACGTCGCTGACAAATTTATCAACAGAGAACGGAACTTCAGGCACATATATAAGATGAGGCGCAACATTTTTGCTGTCACGGGCAAGCACGCTGGAAGCGGCAAGCCAGCCTGCGTCTCTGCCCATAGCCTCGATAATGTGAACCGATTTAATGCTGTAAATAGCTGTGTCGTAGGTTACATTTCTTACCGCAAGAGCAACAAATTTTGCCGCACTGGCAAATCCCGGCGAATGGTCGATTCCCATAAGGTCGTTATCAATGGTCTTTGGGATTCCCATTACTTTAATGTCTATATTATTTTCTGCAACATATCTTGAAAGCTTCTCAACGGTGTCCATCGAGTCGTTTCCTCCGATATAGAAGAAATAGCCGATGTCGTATTTTTTGAGTGCTTCGATAATTTTTGCATATTCCTGCTCGTCGTTTGAAAGCTTATATCTGCACGAGCCTAAAAACATAGCAGGCGTCATACGAAGTCTGTTAAGCCTTGACGGCTTATTGCCGAAATGCTCCGTCAGGTCGATTACATTATCCTCTAAAAGTCCCTGAATGCCGTGTACCATACCGTAAACCGTACCGATGTCGGTGTGATTAAAGGCATATTCGATAGCACCTGCAAGGCTTGCGTTAATTACCGCAGTCGGCCCGCCCGACTGACCTATAATCATATTTTTTGCCATATTCTACCTCTTTATATAAAACAATATATATAGTGATTATTCACAACATCTATGTATTATATAACGGAACACCGAATAATGCAAATGTTTTATATACAGCCTGTTGAAAAAGTATTTTCGACAGACTGAGGCTTCATTTTCAATGAGAGGACTCTCAACGCTCCCCTTATCAAGGGGAGATGTCACCGTAGGTGACAGAGGGGATAGTCGTTAGTGTTTAGAATGCTGTTCGGAACAGTCAGGCAAATCCCTCTGTCACACCTTACGGTGCGCCACTTGCTCAGCCGCAGACGGCGGACCCTTTTGTCTGCAAAGCAGACATTTCCCCTGACAGGGGAATCTCCCTTATTAAGGGAGGCATTAATTTTTATCGGCGTGTCTCAGAGATTTCTTTGACAGTATAAAAGCACTCTGTTTATCGGCAGAGTGCTTTGTTTTGGTGTTTTGATTATTTGGAAAGCATAGGGGTGGAGAGGTATCTGTCACCGCTGTCGGGGAGTAAAACGACAATGTTCTTTCCCTTGTTTTCGGCTCTGCGAGCTACCTGAGCAGCCGCCCAAAGAGCAGCGCCCGAGCTTATTCCGACGAGAGCGCCCTCCTGCCTTGGGAATGCGGCGCCAAATTCAAACGCAGCCTCATTAGGTACGGTGATTACCTCGTCGTAAATTTTTGTATCAAGGGTGTCGGGAACGAAGCCTGCGCCGATACCCTGAATTTTATGCGCTCCGCCTTTGCCTGTGGTTAAAACAGGGGAGGTCTCCGGCTCAAGTGCAATGATTTTTACATTAGGGTTCTTTTCTTTTAGATATTTGCCTACACCCGATACTGTACCGCCTGTTCCTACACCTGCGATAAACACATCAACCTTTCCGTCAAGGTCTTTGTAAATCTCCGGTCCTGTTGTTTCGTAATGTGCTTTTGGATTAACGGGGTTTTCAAATTGACCCGCAATAATTGAGTTCGGCGTCTGCTCTTGCAGTTCCTTGGCTTTTGCGATAGCACCTGCCATTCCCTGAGAAGCGTCTGTAAGTACAAGCTCTGCACCGTATGCCTTCAAAAGGTTTCTGCGTTCAACGCTCATTGATTCGGGCATAGTGATTATTACCTTAAATCCCTTAGCGGCTGCGTAAGAGGCAATTCCTATTCCTGTATTGCCCGAGGTCGGTTCGATGATGGTTGCACCCTCGCTCAGTTTTCCGTTTGCAACGGCATCGTCGATAATTGCTTTCCCAACTCTGTCCTTTACCGAACCGGCAGGGTTGAAATATTCAAGCTTTGCATAGATATTTGCTTCAAGGTTGTTTTCTTTTTCAAAATTTTTAATTCTGACTAACGGTGTGTTACCGATTGTGTCGGCAACAGATTGATACAGTGCCATAATGTTTACCTCACTTATTACTTTGTTTGTTATAGCTTTATCCACGGGGCTTGTTGTCCTTAGGTTGACTTCATCATAACACACAATGCCTACTATGTCAATAGGTTTTGTAGTAGTTTTACAAAAAACTTTGTTTTGCCTTGTTTCAAACAGAATTTTTGATAAATAATAAATCAGATTTTTATATGATTAAGCGAGAAAAAACGAGAATTTGCGAGTAAGTGTAATTTATTTGAAATTAGGTGTTGACTATTTTTTGATGTTATGATATTATACCAACGCAATAAAAATAAATTATTCGGAGGAAAAGACTATGTCAACATTTATGCCAAAGACAGACGACATCGAGCGTGCATGGTATATTATTGATGCAGCTGACAAGCCACTCGGCCGTGTTGCTGCTCAGGCTGCTTCACTTCTCAGAGGTAAGCATAAGCCAATCTTTATGCCAAATGTAGATTGCGGCGATTTCGTTATCATTATTAACACAGACAAGGCTGTACTTACAGGCGATAAGCTTAATAAGAAGCTCTATCAGCATCACTCAGGCTATATCGGAAACCTCAAGGAGGTTAAGTACGGTACTCTTATGAAGGAAAAGAGCGACTTTGCTATGGAGCTTGCTGTAAAGGGTATGATTCCTGACACAACTCTCGGCAGAAAGCAGCTCACCAGATGTAAGATTTATAAGAACGCAGAACACAAGCACGAGGCTCAGAAGCCTGTTGCTTATGAAGCATAAGGAGGTAATTTAATATGTACGAATCAAATCCTTATTTCTACGGAACAGGCAGACGCAAGGAGTCTGTTGCTCGTGTACGTGTTTACGCAGGTACAGGTAAAATCATTATCAATGACAGAGACATCGACGATTACTTTGGTCTCGAGACCTTAAAGCTCGTTGTTCGTCAGCCACTTACACTTACTGATACAACTGAGAAGTTCGACATTATCTGCCGTGTAAACGGTGGTGGTGTATCAGGTCAGGCAGGCGCTATCCGTCACGGCCTTTCAAGAGCGCTTCTTCAGTATGATGAGGCTCTTCGTCCTGCACTCAAGAAGGCTGGCTTCCTTACTCGTGATCCTCGTATGAAGGAAAGAAAGAAGCCGGGTCTTAAAGCAGCTCGTCGCGCACCACAGTTCTCAAAGAGATAATTACATTATTTCATTCAACAACGCTTTCATTACGGAAGCGTTGTTTTTTTTATGCTGTATTCACTCTTTGTTCCTGTGGTTCCTCGCAGCATAGCTGCTCCGGCGGAACTAAAAACAGTCCACCGGACTGTTTTCTTAACGCTCCTACAATTCTCAAAGAGATAATCAGTGTTATCTGTTCAAGGCATTCCTTATGGAGTGCCTTTTTCTTTTGCACGACGAGGTGGGTGCAAAAAACTCCACAGCCTTGATGACTGCGGAGCTTTCTGCTGTATATTATTTTTTGCTCTGCTTATTCATTAAAAGCAGAGATTTTTGTTTTTGTATGCCATTATCAACTGTCTAAGCGAATATTTTTGATTCTTTGGGTGGTGTATACAGCGGTGAAAATTCTGCTGATACCCTCTAACGCACAGCCGATACCGTAAAGCCTTGTCATAAGCGTTAGACTTTTTATCGGACAGAAAATTAAAATTATTCCGACTGCCATAGAAGCGATTGAGAGAGCAAGCAGACCGCCCCAAGCGTTTAAGCCGATTCTCTTTGCGTCGATTGACGCCTGAACAGAGAAAAGACCGCCCGTTGTGATGAATATTCCCAAAACCGTGCTGAAAAACGAAAGCACCCAATTTGTTTTTGCAATGAATACTATACCCAGCACGATTGCCAAAATGCCGAGCGCCAAATCGAATTGAAAGGCAATGTTGTATCTGTCGTCCGAGAAATAGGCACAGATTTTTATTACGCCGAGCATAATGATGAATGCGCCGAGAATACAGCAAACCACATTCATTGATATTTGCGGAAAGATGATTAGAGCAACTCCCATAAGAGCGAAAAGTACGCCGGCACAAATGTAGGCTGTTTTTATACTCTTTAAGTATTTCATGCCGATACCTCCGAATGATTATAAATATGTTTACTAAAACGCAAAAACACCGACACGAATACGACAGACTATGATTCGTGTCGGTAAGAAAAGCGGTCAATTAGGTATAAGTAAGAGGGGGAAAATCAGACCTGAGGAGAAAAAATATAAAGAAAACCCAAATAGCTTGGATAGCCTGAATCTTAATTAAATTGACCGATAGCCGAGCTGTTTACCTCTGCTACGGCTTTATTAAAACACAGACAGCCAAAAAATAAAACTGTCAAAAAAAGAGAAATATGCAATTATTGCACATTTCCCTCATTTTGTACTAATTATTTTCAATTACATTAAGCGAATTTTCTATATTTTCGGGGAAAATCCTGCCGAGCTTTTTAATAAAGTCCTCAGGATTTGTTTTCATTCCCAGCTGTACCCATTCGGAAAAAGTACCTGCAATGGCGTGCTTATAGAAAATCGAAATTATCCTTATGTCGTCATCGTTTACGCACAGATTTTTCTTTTTGCATAAATCCTTTATCTTATGCTCAATTATTCTGCCTATGCCGTTTGCCATATACAACTTGATTTTGTCGGCATATTTGGACGAAAAAATGTTAGAAATTATGCTCTTGTTAATCAGTGCGCTTCCTGCGATTTTATGAAATGCATTCTCCCACGAAAAATTATCGTCGTCACCGTCAATGATTTCGTTAAGAATATTATTAAACGAGTCGGCAAGAACATCATAAATATCATGGTAGTGATAATAAAATGTGTTACGGCTGATTCCGCACTCGTCAATTATGTCTCTGACCTTTATGCTGTCGAGAGGCTTGCTTTGTAACAGTTTTAGCATTGTAAGCTTGATTTCTTTTTTTGTAAACTGCTGCATTTTTTACCTCCCCACATAATCCTACTTTAAAATTATACCATAATTCTCTCACTTTTGCAATATAAGTGGACTTCGTGTTTTTTGTATGATATATTAAAATAGAGCATACATTTTCAAACAGTTGCATAAAACGGGCGGTTTTTCTGTTTCGGTAGAATGCTTTATAATTTCATTCTTTAATTTACGATTTAGTAATAATCGTTGCAGAGTGCGGTTTATCTGTGCTATTATTAGCGTATAGATTAGGCGGTGATTTGATGAAAGAAAAAATATTTTTGCTTGAGGACGATTTATATTTGCGTGACGGGCTGAAAGAAATGCTTGCAGGTCAGGGCTATATCGTTACGGCAGCCGAAACGATTTCGCAGGCAAGGGGGATTATTGCATCGGGTGTCTTTGATTTGATTATACTTGATGTTATGCTTCCCGACGGAAGCGGTCTTGAGCTTTGTGCTTCGCTGAGAGCATCGGGCGTCACCTCACCGATATTGTTTTTGACTGCGTGCGATGATGAAATAAATATCGTAAAGGGACTTGATTCGGGTGCGGACGATTATGTTACAAAGCCGTTTAAGCTGTTGGAGCTTATGTCGAGGGTGCGTGCGCTCATCAGACGCTCGGGAAACGGCTCTTCGGTTATAAGCAGCGACGGAATTGTTATTGATATGAACAATATGACGGTAAAAAAGGATAACGAAACTATGTTTTTGACAAAGACGGAGTTTCAGATTTTATGCTGTCTTATTCGCAACAGCGGTGTTATCGTTACCCGTGATACGCTTTTGAAAAACATATGGGACGAAAGCGGAAACTTTATTTATGACAACACCCTGAGCGTGCATATGAGCAGGCTTAGAGAAAAAATCGGAGCAGAGCATATAGTTACCGTAAGAGGTGTCGGATACAGATGGGAGGACACCAAATGAGTGCTTACGCTGTTTTGGGCGGTGTAATTTTGATTTTGCTTGTGGCTTGCGTTGTACTGCTCGTAAAGAATGTCAAAACGAACCGAAATATTGACAAGCTTACAATGCAGATTAACGATTTCCTTAATCACGATATAATGACGCCGTTTAGCCTGTATGATAATGATTTTGCGAGATTGCAAAACGGTGTTGCGGATTTGCAGGAGGCTGTAAGGCTTGAGGAAAACAAGCTTGCACGGGAAAACAAGAAAAACATGGAATTTATTTCCGATATTTCTCATCAGCTGAAAACCCCTATTGCAGCGATTAAGCTTTACTGTGAAATGGATGATGAGATAAATCCGACCGAGCATAATACCAAAGAGCTTGAACTTATAACAAAAATGGAAAGCCTTGTGTATCAGCTTTTGAAACTTGAAAAAATCAAGACGAGCGATATATACGGCGAGAATTATAAAAGCTGTGAACTGTCGGAGCTGATAAACAGCGTGATTTGCGAGTTTAAGCCGATGTTTCCCGAAAAGAAGTTTATTGTTTCGGGGAAAAGCATCATAAGATGCAGCAAAAGCTGGATAGGCGAGGCGGTGTCGAATGTTATAAAAAATGCTTGCGAGCATACGGATGAAGACGGTCGGGTTACGGTAGAAATAAGTGACCGTCCGAGAACATCTGTTATTAAGATTTATGACAACGGAGGCGGAGCAAATGAGGAAGACCTTAATAATTTGTTTGTGCGATTTTACAAGGCTGACAATGCAAGCCAAAAAAGCACAGGCATAGGTCTTGCAATAGCAAAGGCGGTGGTTGAGCGACATCACGGCGTTATTTCCGCAGAAAATTATAATGACGGCTTGGCGGTTAATATCTGTCTGCCGCATATAGAAGCTAACGAATTGATATAGCGTTAATGCAGCCCTATCCAATATCAGGTGTTGGAGCAGGGCTGTTTTCTTACAAATTCTTAATCTTGGCGTAAGAGTAATGAAAGAGTGCCGTGTTATTATTATAGTGAAGAAAGGCTAAAACAGAAAGGATTGATACTATGAGCATTATTTCGTGCAATGGGTTGACAAAGGAATATATAAGCGGTGACTGCATCGTAAAAGCTGTCGACAGCGTAACTGTTGAGTTTGAGCAGGGTGAATTCTGTGCTATTACGGGACCGTCAGGCTCAGGCAAATCCACTCTTTTGCATATGCTCTCGTCGCTTGAAAATCCCACTTCGGGATATGTTCTTTATAATGACGCCAAACTTGGAAATTACAGCGACAATCAGCTTTCCATTCTTCGCAGGAGACGCTTCGGCTTTGTGTTTCAGGCATACAATCTTGTAAACGAGCTTACGGGAATGGAAAACATTTTGCTTCCGATTATGCTTGATTCTAAAAAACCCGACGAACAATATTTGGAAAGAATTGTAAACATATTAGGCATAAAAGACAGGCTTGAGCATTTGCCGTCTGCGCTTTCGGGCGGACAACAGCAAAGAATTGCGATAGCAAGAGCGCTTGCAAATAAGCCGTCAATTCTTTTTGCGGATGAGCCGACGGGAAATTTGGACAAAAAAAGCGGAGAAGAGGTGCTTACTCTTCTTAAATATGCTGCCGAAGAGCTTGGCGTTACGCTGATACTCGTTACCCACGACCTGCATGTTGCGGAACAGGCAGACAGGATTTTAACCATTGAGGACGGAAAAATCGTCAGAGATTCAAGGTCAGAGGTGGTATGATGAAAAACAAATTAACCGTTAATGATATTGCTCTTGCAAACATAAGGCAGAGAAAAAAGCAATATTTGATAATGATTATCGGTATAGTTCTTGCTATGGTTTTTTCCGGCAGTATTGTGTTTTTTGTATCTGCCGCAAAGGAAACCTCCCGTGCGAGTATGATTGAGGCAAACGGCTATCAAAACATTGCTATGGGTGCCGATTGGCTTAGCGAGGAGGATTACGAACTTGCAAAGCAGAAAAATGTGATACAGGATTATGCCGTTGTGGACGTTATGGGATATGCCTATTCTTCGGAAGGTCTTAAAAGACTTGGCTGTGATATAGGCAGGGCGAACGATAAATTTCGCCAAATATCCAATCAAAAGCTGATAGAAGGCAGACTTCCCGAAGCAAAGGACGAGATTGCCATTGAAAGCGAGGCTCTTAAAAGGTTGGGTTATCGTGACGCCGGTGTGGGAAGTACGATTACCGTAAATGTTGATATTCAAAACGGTAACGGCTACGGCGAAACGGTCGAAAAGAAATATGTCATCACGGGTATATTAAAGGACAAAAAGAGCAATTTCGCATTCAGCTATGATTATGACAGCACCAATTCGTCACACGCACCTTCCATTCCTGCAATGTTTGTTGCAGACGATACGGTTATGGACTCGGGCGGAAGAACGAAACTGATTGCGTATATAGTTGAACATCAATCTTACTTTCGTTCAATTAACGGCGAACAAAACCTTTTTGGCTATTTGGAAAAAAATTATCCCGAATTTCATAATTCGGAATATCAGACTTACGGCACAAGCTATGATTCGTCATCTGTTTTCGATTATCATATGTTTAATAACGGAGAGCTGATGCTGTTTATTGTGCTTGTTTTGATATTTGCTTCTTGCGTTGCCATAGTGAACTCTTTTAATAACAACCTAAAGGAGCGCAGACAGCAGATAGGAATGCTCAGAGCCGTTGGTACGACCAAGCGACAGATAATTCATATTTTCGGCAGAGAGGCATTTATTATAGCACTTATTTCTACGCCGATAAGTATTTTGATTTCGTATTTGCTTGTGTATCTGGGTATCAATTTGATGAGCGACAATGCGGTTATGACAAAGAGCATTTGGACGCTTCCGATTGCAGCGGTGATAAATATGACTGTCGTTATGCTTGCGGCACTTGTACCGTTGATTATTGCATCGGGTATTTCACCTATGCAGGCAATTCGTGATGTCAGAACTCAGCGCAGGGCAAAGGTAAAGAAGATTCATTCAAAGATGCAATATAAACCTGCCACTCATCTTGCAAGACGAAACGGTCAGCTATATAAAGGCAGCAAGATTGCGGTCGGAATGATTTTGGCTGTTTCGATTATGTTTTCTGCGTTTGGATTTTCGTTCCTTGCTTATCAAAAGGAAAATAAGCCTACAATTCCTTATGATTACACTTTATATTGCTCAAGCAGTGATGGTGCTACACAGACAGAACGGCAGACGATTGCTTCAAATCCGCTTGTTAAGAGCGTCAGAGGAACAAAGAGCGATAATGTATATGTCAAGGCTGACTATTCGGATATGCTTTTCAGGGTGTTTAATTCGTGGATGGTACTCGATGCAGACGAAAACTATACAGGAATAAAATCAGCTGAGGATTACACACGCAGAATTACCGAGTGTGATGCAAATAAGATTAGAGAATATAATCCTTCCGAATTAGAGGAATTTGGGATTGCAGATGATGTTTGGAATATGACAATAAGCTCATATGACCAAGCCGAAATCAACTCTCTTGAAAAGGATGTATATGACGGCAGAATAGATTATAATAAGCTTCGCTCAGGTGAAGAGATAATTATGATTATGCCTAAAAAGGCAGAGCTATTGGTAAGAGTATATAAAAACGGTTACGGCGAGAGCTTTAACTATGATGACGAGGTCGGCAAAGACGGAGATTATGGTTATAAATCTGTTATCACTGCCGAAAGCAAGTATAAAGCGGGTGATGAGATTGAAATTTATTCACCTGTCACAAAGAGCTTTAAGACTGTAAAAATAGGTGCATTGGTATCACCGGGCAGAAAAACCGGCAGATATGATATTGTAAGCACACATGGGGTTGGACTTATTACCTCACACGATGGCTTGTATTCGATAAATAACAGTAGCGGTTACGAGCGACTGTATATGTCTTTGTACGAAAAGCCTGACGAGCAGACAGATACTGAATTCACCGAATTTCTTGACAGTTATGTTGTGAAATACCAAGCTTATTTAAGCTCTACATTTAAGGAAAGTCAGCAGTTGGAGCATATTTATCGTTCCGGGATGACTGCGATACTTGTAATTATGATTATCAGCTTTGTTATATGTGCAAGCATAATCAATAATTCGATTACTGCACAAATCAGAGAAAACAAGCGTGCAATCGGCACATTGCGTGCGGTCGGAGCAGGAGAGGGCGTACTGGTTAAATCGTATTGTCTGAGAATGATGTCTATGTTCGGCTGGGGAGCAGGTGTCGGCTTCGGAATTTATATCATAGGATATTTTGTTATCGGAGAGCTTTGCAAACGGATTGAATATTTGGGACTTGATATGCTGTTCAGACCGTTGCCTGCTGTTTTTATGGTTGTGTTGCTATTCGTTGTTTGCCTTATAAATCTATGGTCTAAGGTAAGGCGTGAAATGAAAAACAGTATTGTTGAAAATATAAGGGAGTTATGATGAAAAAAATATTATCTTTATTAGTATCAATTTTGCTTTGCGTTTGTATGCTTGTGCCGTGTGCGACAGCTTTTGCAGAGGAGGACGAGGCTCAGACACCAGTGAACTCTTCTGTTCCGAGGCTTATGCTCACTTCGTACAGTGTAGAGGGCGGATATGCTTCGCCGTCAGAGCAAAAAGAGCTGTCTCTTACAGTAAAGAATTACAACAGAGACAAGGCAATATATAATGTTAAGCTGTCGCTTACAGATGACAGTGCGGAAATTCAACCCGATGGTACGGGTACTACCTTTGTGCAAAAAATAAATGCGGGTGCGTCATATACTTGGAAGCTTAAAATAGGTGCAAGTGCCACGGCTTCCGTGGGAAATCATAAGCTTACGGTTTCAAGCGAGTATGAGGACGAATACCATTCTGCGTTTTCTAATTCGGACACCGTAATCGTCAAAGTAAAGCAAAAGACGGAGCTTTCTTATGACGGGATTGTACTTGCCTCAAGGCTTACTCAGGACAGCTCATCGTCGATGAATGCGGTGCTGATGAACACGGGAAAATCCGTAATAAAAAATGCTAAGGTGTCGCTTGATGTTGAAGGCGTAACAACGGGCGGAGTGCTGTTTATCGGCGAAGTGCCTGTCGGTGAAAGCAAAAGCGGAACGATTAATTTTATGGTTGATTCTGATGCCGAGGGCGAAATCAAAGGTACTGCAACAATTACCTATGAAAATGACTTCGGCGAGGAATTCAGTCAGACGGTTGAGCTTACTTCAAATGTTGAGCCTAAAAAGGAAGAAACCGAGCAGGAGCAGGAAAAACAGCCTAAGTTCAGACTATGGTGGGCATTTATGCTTGGCGGATTGGTAATAGGCGGTGCCGTTGGTGCAATAATACCGATTTCAATTAATTCTTACAAGCGTCGCAAGGAGGACGAATTGAGGCTTTGATAATTTAGCCAAAAAGAAAGTGAAATATTCGTCACACTTTAGTGCGTGAATGAGATATTGCTGTTGACAAAGGGCTTGATTTATGATTAGATAATATATGCGGCATTGCTTAATAGGGGCAGTGCCGCTATATTTTGTCAGGAGAAATGATATGACTGCTTTAATTGAAGCCATTTACGGCTTTTTATGGAACGATTTATTCACTATTACGCTTGGTCAAACAAAGATAGGTGTACCGTTTTTGGTGTTGCTGCTTATACCTACGGGTATATATTTTACTGTCAGAACTCGCTTTATGCCTATCAGGAAGCTTCCCGATATGATCAGGGCGCTCGGAGAAAAGAGGAATGATAAATCCAGCCTTTCTGCGTTTCAAACTCTGATTGTTTCTACCGCAACGAGAGTAGGTATGGGAAATCTTGTGGGCGTTGTTGCCGCTATTTCGTTTGGCGGAGCAGGTGCTGTATTTTGGATGTGGCTCAGTGCGCTGTTGGGTGCGTCTACCGCTTATGCCGAGGGTACTCTTGCTCAGCTTCATAAGAAAAAGGACAAGCTTTACGGCGGTTATCACGGCGGTCCTGCTTACTATATCCACGATTTTGTTGAGAAAAAGAGAAAAAAGCCGATTAAAAAGTCTGTGCTTGCCATTTTGTTTGCGTTCTTCGGCTTGCTTTGTTGGTGCGGAATAAGTCAGGTTATAAGTAATTCCGTAACTTCTGCATTTGATAATGCGTTTTCAATTCCGCCGATTTACACAACCGTTGTTTTGGTCGCTCTTGCGGCTGTCATTGTGTTAAGAAAGAATGCAACGGTTAAGTTTCTTGATGTTATCGTGCCGATTATGGCGGTGCTTTATTTTGTAATTACAATCTTTATTATTTTGAAGAATATTACACTTATGCCGAGCGTTTTCAAGCGTATTTTTGAGGAGGCATTCGGTTTAAGACAGATTGCCGGAGGCGGATTTGGCGCTGTGCTGATGAACGGTGTTAAGAGAGGCTTGTTCTCTAATGAGGCAGGCTCGGGTTCTGCTCCGTGTGCGGCTGCGGCTGCCGAGGGAAAAAGCCCGGAGGCTATCGGTATGGTGCAATCGCTCGGTGTTTTGATTGATACTATTGTTATCTGCACTTGTACTGCAATGATTATTCTTCTTGTACCCGATAATGTTGTCGGTTCGCTTCAGGGAATGGAGCTTTTGCAAACCGCTATGAACTACCATCTCGGTCCGGGCGGAACTGTGTTTATAGCAGTTATACTGTTCTTGTTCAGCTTTTCCACCTTTATCGGAATTTTGTTCTACGCTCGTTCCAATGTTTCGTACATTTGCGGTGAGAATTGGCTCAGCCAAAACATTTATAAGGTGGTCGCACTCGTTATGCTCTTTGTGGGCGGATTGCGTTCGTTCACCGTTGTTTGGGACCTCGGCGATGTGGGTATCGGTCTTATGACAATCATCAATTTAATAGTGCTTATTCCTATGTCCAAGGAGGCAATCGACCTGCTTGACAAAGATCGTAAATTAAAAAAATAATTGAAAAGTCCTCTTTTATCGAAATTTAGCGATTAAAGAGGATTTTATTTTTGCTTTTCGCTTGCATTGAGCATCTAAATTAAGTATTATATAAATACTGATAACGCAATAATTATGTGGGAGAATGCTATGAACAGAATTATCTTTTCTGACGAGAGCGAAAGAAAATACGCTCTTGCCTGTCTTGCATTTGCTAAAAGGCTCGGCTTGATTGACGATGACAGTCTTGATGCGGTTTATAAAAGATGTGAGGCGGAAAACGCACTCAGAAAATCCAAGCTTTCGTCAAACGAAACGGTGTACGGTCCGACTGCTTTTTCACCGAATGAATATCTTGATTATGAGCTTACAAGATTTAAGCTCGATTTTGCAGGTGAAAGCGACAAGGTACGCTATGATTATAAGCCTATCGAAAAAAAGGATATGAAGGCATATTATAAGGCAAACAGGGATTTGTTCACAAGATATAACAGAGAACGCTTTTTCTTCTTTGAGGTGAAAACGGTTATCTATAAAAAAATAAGAGAGGATGAGTATGAGAATGAAGTCAACAGTATATTATGTCAGCTCTCTTAACGGAAATGACGAAAACGACGGCCTTACTGCACAGACTGCCTTTTTAACTCTCGACAGGATTAATTCACTTACTCTTGAGGCAGGCGACAAGGTTTTGCTTGAAAACGGCTCTGTTTTTGAAAATCAGTTTTTGCACATTAAAAACGCAGGCGATATTAACGGTGAGCCTATCGAGGTAGGTGCTTACGGTGACGAGAACGCAATGCCTCACATTGCCACAAACGGCAACGGGGTATGGTATCAGGATTACGGTACGGAACTTGATTTTCAGCACCATGTGTATAAGGGCGATGTTTCGTCGGCGGTGCTTCTTTATGATACGGAGAATATAATAATCCACGACATTGAAATCAGTAACAAAGAGCATTTTACCGATATGCAGGCATATTGCGCTGCCGATAAAATGGACAGAACGGGTGTTGCCGTTGTTGCACAGAACAGGGGAACGCTTCATTCTATAACTCTTGATAATCTTTTTGTTCATGATGTAAACGGAAATGTTTATAATAAGCATATGAACAACGGCGGAATTTATATGACTTGCTTTACTCCGGCAGATGAGGAAAAAACAGGCGTTGCAAGATATGACGGCGTGACCGTAAAAGACTGCTTTGTTAAAAATGTAAGCAGATGGGGCATTGCTGTCGGTTATTCATATCGCCATAATGATTTTTCGTCAAAGGAATTGTCGGAGGATTTGTTTAAGAAATACGGCAACGAGAATATCACCATTGTTAATAATTATGTTAAATTTGCGGGCGGAGATGCTATTACTCCTATGTACGCTTTGGCTCCGCTTGTTGAACATAATTTGTCCGATTCCTGTGCAACGGAAATGAATGACAGATATTATAAATATCCCGAAAAGCGTATGGGCAAGGTTGCTGCCGCTATTTGGTCGTGGAAGTGCAAGAACGCTCTTTTGAGATATAACGAGGCAGTTGACACTAAGGTTAATCAGGACGGTATGGCTTGGGATGCAGACTCGGGCGACGGAACAACCTATGACAGCAATTACAGCAGGCTCAATGAGGGCGGATGTATGATGTTTTGTTTGCAGCAGGCTGTGCATAATACATTTATCAATAATTTGAGCTATGACGATTTAAGCGGTACAATGACACCTGCGAGCAATCCTGACGCACTTGTTGCAAATAACAAGTTTTATGTTCGCAAGGGCGTTCCGTTCAGACGACCGAGAAATCATGGCAAAATGACATTGAAGAACAACGAAGTAATTAAAATCAAATAATATAGACAGAGAGGTAATGCAATGGCAAAAATGAAGGGCAGAGTTACTATTCCAACCGATATGGATGTAGTAAAGGAAACACTCGAAATTATGGACAAATGGGGCGCTGACGCTATTCGTGACTGTGACGGAACAGAGTTCCCGCAGGAACTGAAGGACGCAGGCGCAAAGGTTTATGCAACCTATTACACAACCCGTAAGGATAACGAATGGGCAAAGGCAAACCCGGACGAAATTCAGCAGATGTATATTATGACAAAGTTCCATACTGCCGTAAGCGATTCCCTTGAAATTCATCTTATGGATAACCTTTATCCTGATATGCTCAAGGTAAATGATTATGACGATATTACCAGATGGTGGGAGGTTATCGACCGTACAACAGGCGAGGTTGTACCTACTGACGCTTGGAGATATGATGCAGAAAGCGGAAATGTGGTTATTTGCAACGCAAAGCCGTTCCACGAATATACCGTAAGCTTCCTTGCTTATATTATGTGGGACCCGGTGCATATGTATAATGCTGTGGTAAACGAGTGGAAGGATGTTGAGCCGCAAATTACTTTTGATGTTCGCCAGCCTAAGACGAGAGCGCATTCTCTTGAGAGATTGCGTAAGTTTCTTGAAACTCACGAGTATGTTGATGTTGTAAGATTTACTACTTTCTTCCATCAGTTCACCCTTATTTTTGATGAGCTTGCAAGAGAAAAGTTTGTTGACTGGTTTGGATATTCCGCATCTGTAAGCCCGTATATTCTTGCTCAGTTTGAGCAGGAGGTAGGATATAAATTCCGTCCCGAGTTCATAATTGACCAGGGCTATATGAATAATACATATCGCATTCCGTCTAAGGAATTTAGAGATTTTCAGGTCTTCCAAAGACGAGAGGTTGCAAAGCTTGCTAAGGAAATGGTGGACATTGTTCACGAGTACGGCAAGGAAGCAATGATGTTTATGGGCGACCACTGGATTGGTATGGAGCCGTTTATGGACGAGTTTGCTTCAATCGGTCTTGATGCGGTTGTAGGCTCTGTCGGAAACGGTGCAACCCTCAGACTTTTCAGCGATATTAAGAATGTTAAGTACACAGAGGGCAGATTTTTGCCGTATTTCTTCCCGGATGTTTTCCACGAGGGCGGCGACCCGATTTACGAGGCAAAGGTCAATTGGGTGACAGCAAGAAGAGCAATCCTCAGAAGTCCTATTCAGCGTATCGGCTACGGCGGATATTTGAAGCTTGCACTTCAGTTCCCTGAGTTCGTTGATTATATTGAGGGCGTTTGCGACGAGTTCCGCACTCTTTATGATAATATTCAGGGTGTTACTCCGTACTGTGTAAAGAAAGTTGCAGTGCTTAATTGCTGGGGCAAGATGCGTGCTTGGTCAAACCATATGGTACATCACGGATTGTATTACAGACAGAATTATTCATATTTCGGCATTATCGAGGCTCTCAGCGGCGCACCGTTTGATGTTAAGTTTATCAGCTTTGACGATATTAAAAATGATAAGAATTTGCTTGACGATATTGATGTTATTATCAATGTCGGCGATGCAGATACAGCTCAGTCGGGCGGCGAATATTGGGTAGACGAGGAAATCGTTACAGCTGTTAAGAGCTTTGTATATAACGGCGGTGGATTTATCGGTGTAGGCGAGCCTGCTGCTCATCATTGGCAGGGTAAGTTCTTCCAGCTTGACGACATTTTGGGCGTTGAGGAGGAAAACGGCTTTACTCTTAACACTCGTAGATATAATACCGAGGAACATCGTGATCACTTCATTCTTGCCGATACAGATAACGGTAAGGTTGACTTCGGTGAGGGTAAGAAAAATATTGTTGCTCTCGACGGCACAACCGTTCTTGTTCAAAACGCTACCGAGCTTCCGTTTATGGTGCGTCATGCCGAGGAAGTTCAAATGGCAGTAAGACAGTTCGGCAAGGGCAGAGGCGTGTATATCAGCGGACTTCCGTATTCGTTTGAAAACAGCCGTGTGCTTTATCGTGCGGTTCTTTGGAGTGCAAGTGCCGAGAATGAGCTTAATTGCTGGTATTCAACTAACTATAATGTTGAGGTTCACGCTTATGTTAAAAACGGCAAATACTGCGTTGTAAATAATACATACGAGCCGCAGGACACCACCGTATATGTAGGCGACGGCACAAGCTTTGACCTTCACCTCGACGCAAACGAAATCAAATGGTATCAAATCTAATTTGATATAACAAAAAACGCTTGCAAAAGCTAAGCGTTCAAACTAAAGAAACCCCTGTTTCAGCGAAAGCCGAAGCAGGGTTTTATGTGTTTAATTGTTGCGAAAATTTTGACGAAAAATTATTTCGCTGTTAAAACTTTGCGGTTATTTCAAGAACTTAAAAGTCTTGAAAGCCTTTATTTTACAGCTTCTTCTACTGCAACTGCGCAAGCAACGGTAGCACCAACCATCGGGTTATTACCCATACCGATAAGTCCCATCATTTCTACGTGTGCAGGAACTGATGAAGAACCGGCGAACTGAGCGTCGCTGTGCATTCTGCCCATTGTATCGGTCATACCGTATGAAGCAGGGCCTGCAGCCATATTATCAGGGTGAAGTGTACGACCTGTACCGCCGCCTGAAGCAACTGAGAAGTACTTTTTGCCCTTTTCGAGACGCTCCTTCTTATATGTGCCTGCAACAGGATGCTGGAATCTTGTTGGGTTAGTTGAGTTACCTGTGATAGAAACATCAACATTTTCCTTCCACATAATAGCAACGCCCTCGGTTACATCATTAGCACCGTAGCAGTTTACCTTTGCACGAAGACCGTCTGAATAAGGCTTGCGGAATACTTCCTTAACCTCGCCTGTGTAGTAATCCATCTCGGTTTCGATATATGTGAAGCCGTTAATTCTTGCGATAATCTGAGCAGCATCCTTGCCGAGACCGTTAAGAATAACTCTAAGAGGCTTTTTACGAACTTTGTTAGCCTTCTCGGCGATACCGATAGCACCCTCAGCAGCAGCGAATGATTCGTGACCTGCAAGGAATGCGAAGCACTCTGTTTCTTCTTCAAGGAGCATCTTACCGAGGTTACCGTGGCCGAGACCTACCTTACGCTGGTCAGCAACAGAACCCGGAATGCAGAATGACTGAAGACCCTCACCGATTGCGGCAGCAGCCTCAGCAGCAGTCTTAACGCCTTTTTTAATAGCGATAGCACAGCCTACTGTGTAAGCCCACTTTGCATTTTCAAAGCAGATAGGCTGAATGCCCTCAACGATTTTATATGGGTCAAAGCCTTTAGCGTTGCAGATTTCTTTACATTCTTCGATTGATTTAATATCGTATTTTTCAAGAACAGCAAGGATTTGCTTTTCTCTTCTTTCGTATGATTCAAATAAAGCCATTATAATATCCTCCTACTCTCTTATTCTTTTCTTGGGTCGATAACCTTAACAGCATCGTCAACTCTGCCGTATTGTCCCTGAGCCTTTTCAAAAGCTGTGTTAGCGTCGTCGCCTGCCTTGATGAAGTCCATCATTTTGCCGAAGTTTACGAACTTGTAGCCGATGATTTCGTTATCCTTATCAAGTGCGATGCCTGTTACATAACCGTCTGTCATTTCGAGGTAGCGAGGACCTGCCTTGCGAGTACCATACATAGTACCAACCTGTGAACGAAGACCCTTACCTAAATCCTCAAGACCTGCACCTACAACCAATCCGTCATCAGAGAAAGCACTCTGAGTACGACCGTAAACGATTTGGAGGAACAGTTCTCTCATAGCAGTATTGATAGCGTCACAAACAAGGTCTGTGTTGAGCGCTTCAAGAATAGTTCTGCCCGGAAGAATTTCCGATGCCATAGCTGCTGAGTGAGTCATACCCGAACAGCCGATTGTCTCTACAAGAGCTTCTTCGATTACACCGTTTTTAACATTAAGTGTAAGCTTGCAGGTACCCTGTTGAGGAGCGCACCAGCCAACACCGTGTGTAAAGCCGGAAATATCGGTAATTTCCTTTGCCTTAACCCATTTTGCTTCCTCCGGAATAGGAGCAGCACCGTGAGCAACGCCCTGAGCAACAGGACACATTGTTTCAACTTCGTGTGAGTAAACCATTTTCTAAACTCCTTACTTTTAATTTAGATAAATTTATTAAAATTTACTGTATATATTATAACCAAAATTTCTTTACTGTTCAAGAGTAAATATTGATTATCGTAAATTTTTGACAATTTTTACACAAATTCTATAAATTTTGTATTTACATATATATAAAATTAAAGCCTGCCTTGAATTTTGCGTCAAGAGCAGGCTTTTTGTCGAATTATTTTCCCCAATTATCAATTACTTCCTGAAGCTTATCGGGGCATCTTGTGGTGATATTGTCGGGCTTATTTACGAAAGCACGAGCCATTTGGTATTTCTTATTGACTGTCCAAACGGAAAGCTTATATCCGTTATCGTGCAGAAGATTTGACAACGTTCTTGAGGCACAAATGTGGTTGCAGTTAATACCGATTGCACCCGTTTGTTCCAGAACTTCCAAAATGTCCTGCTGATAGCTGTCAGAAAAAATCCTCACTCTGCTCGGCCAATAATTTATGTAGTACGCAATTCCGGGACAACTTTCCTTAACCTTATCGGCTTGGTGTTCGTCTATACCGGTAAAGAACGCACGCTCCTCAAAGCCGTAATCAACAATCATATCGTAGAGTGCAGGCAAAACCCTCACTTCTTTAATGTCGAGGTTAAGCTTCATATCGGTTTGGCTCACTCTGTCGAAAGCCTGCGTCAGCTCTACGCCATCGCTGTTATTCGCAACAATATCGTGAGCCATAACGAGCGTTGAGTCGGGTCTTTGGCGAATATCAAGCTCGAAGACCTCCATATTATGCTCAATAGCGGTTTCGAGCGACTCCATAGTATTGTCCGGAGTATCGAATGCGCCTGTGTGTGCCGTGATAGTAAATCCGTCCACAAAGCTCAACTCTCTTTCGTCATATGTTTTATTAAATGCATATACTGTTACACCCGCTATCATAGCAACGCTTATGATGAATGCAAAAATCTGATATGTTACTCTTTTAGCCCATGTGCGGGTTAAATTCTTTTTTAGATATTGCTTGAGCTTTTCCTTGCGGCTTATGCTCTCTGCCATAAAATCACCTATTAATCAAATACGGTTTATTTATTTCCAGAATAGTTTGGAGCTTCCTTAGTGATGAATACATCATGAGGGTGAGACTCGATAAGACCTGCTCCGGTAATGCGAATAAACTGTGCGTTTGCACGAAGCTCTTCGATTGTGTGACAGCCTACATATCCCATACCTGAGCGCAAGCCGCCCATCATCTGATAAATTGTGTCAGAAACAGCTCCCTTGTAAGGAACACGACCTTCAACGCCTTCCGGAACGAACTTCTTTGAGCCTTTTTGGAAGTATCTGTCGGCAGAACCATGGTTCATAGCACCGAGAGAACCCATACCTCTGTAAACCTTAAACTGACGACCCTGATAAATTTCTGTATCGCCTGGTGCTTCGTCACAGCCTGCAACGAGTGAGCCGACCATAACAACGCTTCCGCCTGCTGCGAGAGCCTTTACCATATCGCCCGAATATTTGATACCGCCGTCAGCGATAACAGGAACGCCGTACTTATCAGCCATTTCTGCCGAGTCATAGATAGCGGTAATTTGAGGTACACCGATACCTGCAACAACACGAGTAGTACAGATAGAACCCGGTCCGATACCGATTTTAACAGCGTCGGCACCTGCCTTAATAAGAGCCTCGGTAGCCTCTGCGGTTGCAACATTACCTGCGATAAGAGATACTGACGGAAATGCGTTTTTAACCTTTGTTACATTATTAATAATGTTTTGGGAGTGACCGTGAGCAGAGTCAAGAACGAAAGCGTCAACACCTGCTTCGTAAAGAGCCTGAGCGCGAATGAGAACATCGTCTGTTACACCAAGAGCAGCCGCACAGAGAAGTCTGTCTTTGCTGTCACGGGCAGTGTTAGGATACTTAACAGCCTTTTCGATGTCCTTGATTGTTACAAGACCTGTGAGTTTGCCGTGGTCGTCGATGAGAGGAAGCTTTTCAACCTTAGACTTCATAAGGATTTGCTTAGCCTCGTCGAGAGTAGTACCTGCTTTTGCTGTAATAAGCTCGCTTTTCGGAGTCATTACAGTAGAAATCTTAACGCTGAAATCCTGAATGAAGCGCAGGTCACGGTTTGTAAGAATACCAACGAGTGTTCCGTCATCCTCGCAAATCGGCACACCGCTGATTTTATATTTGCCCATAAGCATATCTGCGTCTTTAACGCTGTGCTGAGGGGAAAGATAAAACGGATTGAGAATAACGCCGTTTTCGCTTCTCTTAACCTTATCTACCTCGGTAGCCTGCTCCTCGATAGTCATATTTTTATGAATAACACCGATTCCGCCCTCTCTTGCAATAGCGATTGCCATTCTTGATTCGGTTACGGTATCCATAGCCGCAGTCATAAGCGGAATGTTAAGGCTGATGTCCTTAGTGAGCTTAGTCTTTGTGGAAACCTTGTCCGGAGTAACATCCGATTTTGCCGGAATCAACAAGACGTCATCAAATGTCAAGCCTTCTTTTACAAATTTTTCGTTATAAGCCTTCATAACAATCCTCCCAATATTTTTTCTTACAAATTTTATCTATCATACCATTTTAGAAAAGGTATATCAAGTATTTTTTTATTTATTAAGGTTATTTACGGCATCGACTATCGCCGAAACTGTTTGCTCGACGGTCATTTCGTCGCAATTAACCGTAATGTCGGCATATTCTTTATAAAGCGGCAGTCGCTCGTCATACATATCCTTGAGCGATTCGCCGTTTTTGAGAACAACGCCACGGGTTGAGATATTTTTAATTCTCCTGCACATTGTTTCGTAGCTGAGATGGAGATAAATAACGCAGCCGTTTTCTTTTAGGTGATGCATAGCCTTTGGGCTGTATATTACAGAGCCTCCCGTTGCGATAACTGTTGAGCCGATATTAAGCGACAGTATGGCTTTTTCCTCTGAGGTGAGGAAATAATCTATTCCGTTGTCGTTGATAATATCCTGAAGCCTTTTTCCCTGCATACCCTGAAGCAGCAAATCCGTGTCGAAAAAATTTTTCAGCACGGCTTTTGCGGTCAGAACCCCACAGGTGCTTTTTCCGCTTCCGGGCATACCGATAAGTACAATGTTTTTATTGTTCATCTGTTATTTTACTCCGATTTTTTTACAATTAAAATCCATAGGACATGCATTGCATTTTGGACTTCTTGCAGGGCAGATGTCTCTGCCGAAAAGCACAATTCTGTGGCAAAAGTCTGAGCTTTCCTCGGGCGGTATAAGCTTTTTTAGTTCAAACTCAATTTTTTTAGGATTCTTTTCGTTTACCAAGCCTATTCGGTTTGCAATCCTAATCATATGAGTGTCAACCACTACTGCCTGCTTGTGATAAATATCGCCTACAATAAGGTTTGCGGTTTTTCTGCCGACACCGTTTAGGGTAATCAAATCGTCGATATTGTCGGGTACCGTACCGCCGAAACGGTCACGCACACCGAGCGCCATATCCTTGATTGATTCTGCCTTGCTTTTGTAAAATCCGCAGGAATATATAATTTTTTCAATATCTTTTACATCAGCCGAGCAGTAGTCGTCGAGTGTTTTGTATTTTTCAAAAAGGGCAGGGGTTACAAGATTAACTCTTGCGTCGGTGCATTGAGCAGACAGTCTTACTGCCACCAAAAGCTCAAACGGGTTTGAATAATTGAGCGAGCAGACAGCTTCGGGATATTCTCTTTTAAGCACCTCAACTGCGTTTAATGCTCTCTCTTTTTTTGTCATTTATTCTTACCTTTTACCTTTTCCCAATATTCCTTAAATTTTTTCTCGTTCTTGTTATTGCCGTAATTATAGTAAACGGCATTTTTGATTTTGTCGGGCAGATATTGCTGAGCCACCCAGTGATTGGGGTAGGAGTGGGGATAAACATAGTGCTGTCCCTTTACCTCTGCGTCTTCTCCGTCAAAATGCTTATTTTGCAAGGCTCTCGGAATTGAGCCGAAATTGCCTTTTTTTACATCTGAAATCGCAGCGTCGATAGCCATTTCGCCGCTGTTGGACTTAGGCGCTGACGCTACCATAATCACAGCGTCGGCAAGAGGTATTCTCGCTTCGGGCAAGCCTACCATCATCGCCGCATCCACGGCAGCCTTTACGATTGGGATGATTTGAGGATACGCAAGCCCCACATCCTCGCAGGCGCAAACCATAAGTCGCCTGCACGCAGACGGCAAATCCCCCGCTTCAAGCAGTCTTGCAAGATAGTGCAGCGAAGCGTTTACATCAGAGCCACGCATACTTTTTTGGTACGCCGAAACAATGTCGTAATGCTCGTCTCCGTCTCGGTCGTAGCGCATGGCGGATTTTTGTGTAAGCTCGGCGGCGGTTTGGTCGGAGATATGCTTTTTCATATCTATTGTCGGTGTGGCAAGATAGCAGTTTTCAACGCTGTTGAGCGCTTTTCTTACATCTCCTCCGCAACCGTATGCAATTTTTTTCAACACCTCGTCATCGTAGGTTATTTGAATTGAATTTTCCTCAGAAAGAAAATCAAAGCCTCTTTTTACGGCAGGGATAATGTCGTCGCTCTCGACTGCCTTAAATTCAAACACGGTACTTCGTGAGAGAATTGCCGAGTAAACATAAAAATAAGGGTTCTCGGTGGTGGAGGCAATGAGCGTGATTTTTCCGTTTTCTATGTATTCAAGCAGAGATTGCTGTTGTCTTTTATTAAAATACTGAATTTCGTCAAGATAAAGTAAAATGCCGTTAGGCGCTTGAAATGTGTCAAGCTCGGATACAATGTCACGAATGTCCTGTGTGGAAGCGTTCGTGCCGTTGAGATTTCTTAATGCACGCTTTGTTTTGTTTGCGATAATTGATGCGACTGTGGTTTTGCCCACACCCGACGGACCGTAAAAAATAAGGTTTGGTATATCTCCGTTTTGTATCATATTATACAGAGCTTTGTCGGGCGAGAGCAGGTGCTTTTGACCTACAACATCGCTCAGCTCCGTCGGTCTTATTCTGTCGGCGAGAGGCTTATTCATCGCTTGTCTCCTTTTTTGAAAATACACAGCCACAGAAGTTTTGGCGGTAAAGGCTGTATTCCTTGCTCAGCTCTATTGAGCGTTTGTAGCCTTCTTTTTTCTTGAAATCCGAGGGCAACCATTCGACACCGTATTTTTTTGCCGTGTCAAAGCCGATTTCGTTGATTTTTTGGCTGTTCTTTAACGGACTGATTGAAAGGGTTGTGCAAAAATAATCAAATCCCTGCTCCTTTGCAAGCTCCGCCGTTTTTTCAAGTCTTAGGCGATAGCAACGAAAGCAACGCTCTCCGCCCTCTCTGATGTTTTCGTAGCCTTTTGCTATTTGCAAAAAGTCGTCGTAGCTGTAATCGCCCTCTATCAGTTCGATTTTATGCTTTGTGGGCAGAGAAGCAATGAGTCTTTTTTGCTCTGCAAACCTTTTATCAAATTCCGACTGCGGCGAAATATTCGGGTTGTAGTAATAAACGGTTATCTCAAAATATCTCGAAAGATATTCCAGCGTGTAGCTTGAGCAGGGCGCACAACAGGAATGCAAAAGCAGTCGCGGTACTCTGTCACCGAGCGAGTTTGTTATTTTATCGAGTTCTTTTTGGTAATTAATCTTCTTCATTAGCTGAGATAGTATATCGGATTTTCCGGTACTCCGTCCATTCTGATTTCAAAGTGGCAGTGCGGCCCCGTGGAGTTGCCGGTTGAACCTGCATAGGCGATAACCTGACCCTTTGCCACCGTTTGACCGACGCTGACGAGCCTTGTCGAATTGTGTGCGTAAAGGGTGACGATTTTTCTGCCCTTGGCATCTGTGCCGTGGTAAATCATAATGTATCTGCCGTAGGAGGCATAGTTGCCCTTTGAATCCTTTATGTCTGTTGAGGCGATAACGATACCCTTTTGTGCGGCATAAACATTTGAGCCTTGCATAACAGGGAAGTCAACGCCGGTGTGTCCTTTGTATGAGCCGAAGGTTTCCGAAGTCGCCTTAGAATCGGTAGGATAGCGCATATTCAGCACTCCGTTGCTTATTGTGTAAAGCTGTGAGGATTGGCTTTCATAGCTTGCTTCACCCTTGTGTATATCGGATGAATTTGCCGTTGTTACTTCATCGGGTGTTTTAAGTCCGCTAAGCAGGTCGCTGATTTCCTTATCGACCCTTTTGATAAGCCCCTCGTCCTCGTACTTGTACTCGGTATACATTTTTGTTTGGGCAGTATATTTTGCAAGCAGGGAGTCGCTTTCTGCTCTGTCCGTTGCAAGCGTGATTTTTTTAGAGGCGATTTCGCTTTGGTTAGCCTCAATGCTCTTTTGGTTGGCGACAAGCTCCTTTTGTTTTTGGTCAAGAGTTTCCTTGTCGGATTCGAGTGCGTCCTTTTTGCTTGTTATTTCCTCGTTTTGTGCCGAAATTTCGTCAATCTTTTCGTTTATTTCGTTGAGCAGAGCCGAGTCGGATTTTGACACGGCTTTAATCATTTCGTATCTTGAAAAAAGCTGGCTGATGTCCTTGCTCGTAAGAAGTGCGATTATAACGCTTCCCGAGCCTGAAACATACATTGCACGCATTCTGAGGCAGTATGCGTTGTAGGTGGTCTTGAAGGCTTTGTAAAGCTTGTCGAGCTTTGCGGACGCTTCGTCAAATTCCTTTTGCACCGCCTCGATTTGCTCGGTGAGGATATTTATGTCTGCTGTGAGTGCGTCAACCTTTTCGCTTGCATCCTTAACCTGTTTGTCGAGCAGGGTTAAATCTTCGTTGAGGTAGCCTATTTTTTCGTCAAGTGCTTCTATGTATTCGGCAGTAACCTTTTGCTCGGCTGAGAATTTGGAAAGCTTTTCTTCGCTGTCCTTTAGCTTTTGCGCAAGGTCGGCTTTTTGCTCATTGAGGATTTTTTCTGCCTCCTCCTTAGAGATGGTAGTAGGCTGTGTAGTGGTTGTGGTATCGTCCTCGGCATAAACCACCGCAGATAATGACGAAAATGCCATTATCAGCGAAAACAGTATTGCCAAGGATTTTTTTATTGATGGTTTCAATGTGTGATTACCCCTTAGGTTTGCAAGCGATACGAGCTGGGTTACTCACGCTTGCTGAATAAAATGTGCTGATTGTAAAGTCTTTAAGTGAAACGACGGTGTTCGCTGTCGTGTTTCCTTACGGTAAATAGTATACAGGATTTACTGCGTTGCTTTGTGACGAGCCGCCTACTCTTACCTCGAAATGAAGGTGAGGACCTGTCGAATTTCCGGTTGAGCCGCTTGCCGCAATCTGCTGTCCCTTGCTTACACGGTCGCCCTCGGAAACATAGCGGGCGTTGTTGTGTGCATAGAGAGTGTATACGGTTTTGCCACTTTTGTTCGGCTTGTCGTGGCGGATTACAATGTATCTGCCGTAGCTGCAATATCCGCCGCCGTGATAACTTCTGTGGCAGGTATTGCGGTTGCAGGTGATGTCTCTGGAAATAATTACCGTACCGCTGTCTGCCGCAACGATTTTGTTATTAATACTTCCGCCGGTTGAAAAGTCGCATCCCGTATGACCGCTGTATTCTCCGTAGCCGCAGGTGATTGTGGTAAAGCTCGGGCAAGGGTAGGTCATAGAAATATAACTTGAACTTTGCGACGGGCGTGTCGTTGTGGTTGTGCCGCCCGACGAATTAGGCTTTGTCGGCTCGGCTTGCGGTTTTGTGGTCGTGGTGGTTGTGGTATCGGGATATTTTTTGTCTTGCTCTGCGATAAGTCTGTCAAGGGCGTCGATTTCGTCCTGTGTCATATCGTGAAATTCGCTGTATTGCTTTGTGTCGTCGTTGATTTTTTGAAGTGCAGCATTAGCCTCCTCTTGCTGTTGAGCAATGGTCTTGCTCTTTGCCTGCATCTCCTTTTGCTTTTCTGCAAGATTTACCTTTTGCACCTTGAGGTTTGCCGTATCGGATGAAAGAATGCTTTGAGTTTTTTCAAGCTCCGCTTCTTTTTCCTTTAGCTCATTTTGCGTTTTGATTATAGCGTCACATTCGGACTTAACCTTGCTCATCAGCTTGTTGTCTCGCCTTGTGACGGAAGCAATCATTTCCATTCGTGTCAAAAGATTTGTAAGCGAATCACTGTCAAGTACAAAGGTAAGCACGCTTTCCAAATTACCGCTGACATAAAGCGCTCTCATTCTTTTTGAGTATCCGACATAGGTTTCTTCAAATTCTGCTTGAAGCTTGTCTGCGTTTTCCTGTAATGCGGAAATATCAACCTTTGTTTGTGCAAGGGTGATTTCGTTGTCCTCAATGCTGGTCTCCAGCTTCTCCACCTTGGCAGTTGTGTCCTTTGCTTCCTGCTCGGTAGTGTTGTATTGCTGTCTGAGATAGCCCAGCCTTTCGTCAAGGGCATTTATATATTCCTGAGTGTCCGATTTTTCTTTTTTTAATTCATCAAGCTTTGCATCAATTTTGTCGAGCTTTTGCTGAAGCTCTGCTCTGTCATCCTCCTGAGAAGCATTAACAACCGATGCGCCGCCGAAAGTAAAGCACGAAAAAATCAGACAAACGCTGAGAAATACAGAAAAAATTTGCTTAATTGACTTTTTCATACTAAATCGCCTCCAAATATTTTTACTCACAATATATTTTAACACATTTATTATTATAAGTAAAACTAAAAATATGTAAATTTTATATTTTTTTCGGTTTTTTTGATAAACTGAAAAAACAAAAAGTCACAAGCTTCAGCCTGTGACATTTTTGCGTTATTTGCCTTACAGATAATTCATCGGATTTACCTGATTACCGTTAATTCTAACCTCAAAATGACAGTGCGCACCTGTCGAATTTCCTGTGCTGCCGCTTGAAGCGATAACCTGTCCCTTGTTTACATGGTCGCCTACTCCTACATATAAAGTGGTGTTGTGAGCATAAAGGGTTGAAAGTCCGTTGCCGTGGTCGATTACGAGATAGTGACCGTAGCTCGTCTCAAGATTCTTTGCCACGATTACGGTACCCGATGCAGCCGCATAGACATTTGAGCCTGACGGAACAGGGAAGTCTACTCCGCCGTGCCAACGACCGCTTGAATATGTAGGATAGCCCGCCGAAATTGTTGTTGAATCGGTAGGGTATCTCATAGAACCGCTGTATGCACCGCTGCCTGAAGAACCGCTTGTAGAGCCTGTGTTTGAGCTTGCCTGCTGTTGCGCACGACGAATTTCTGCCGCAATAGCCTGCATTTCTTCAGAATTGTTGTCGATTGTTTCTCGGTATTCGCTGATGCTGTCCTTTATATCCCTCATAGCCGCATTAGCTTTTGCCATTTCGGCATCAAGCTCGGACTTTGATGAATTGACATCCTTAATATTTTTGTCAAGCTCGCTCTTTTGAGCGTCAAGTTTTTCCTTATCCTCGTTAAGCTCAAGCTTCTTTCTTTCGAGGGAAGCCTTATCCTTGGAGATTTCCTCCATCTTTTTTGTAAGCTCGTTAAGGGTTTTGCTGTCCTTGCGTGAAACGGATTTGATCATTTCGCTTCTGGTAAGAATCGAACTGATGTCGGAGCAGGTGAGCAAAACCTCAAGGTTGCTTGCCTGACCCGAAACATACATTGCTCTGAGTCGCTGACAGTATTCGTTGAAAATCTTGTCATACTCCTTTTGCTTTGCTTCAATTTCATCTCTGATACGCTGCATTTCTGCTTCGGTTTCTGCGATTTTTGCCTCTATGTCCTTGATACTGCTTTCAAGGTCGCTTCTCTGCGATTCGAGAGCCTTAATTTGATCCTGAAGCACTTGAATTTTTTTATCAAGCGCAGTGATATACTCGTCGGTTTTTTGCTTATCTTTTGCGAGAGAATCAATTTGCTTTTGAGCCTCTGCGTTCTTTTCTTTGAGTCGATTAATATCCGCCTGAGTGTAGGTTTTTGCATAGACTGAAAGCGAGGAGGTTGCAGCACCGAAAACAAAGATTACAGATAAAATTATCGATAAAATTCTTTTATATCGCACTTATCTCACTGCCTTCCTTATTCAAATATTTTCTCATTGTAATGAGTGAACCGCCTACACCGCTGATGATACCGATGGCAACGAATACGCCGAGCATAATCAATGCGTAATCGGTGAATGCAAGCGGGTCAAGACCTATTTCGGAGAATACATATCCGAGCCTTGATACTGCAAGCTCGTAAATGCCCCAAACCGCACCGAGTGAAAGCACACCTGATACTATGCCGAGGATTACGCCCTCAACAACGAACGGAAGCTGAACGAAGCCGTTTGTTGCGCCAACGCTTTTCATAATGCTGATTTCAAGTCTGCGTGAGTAAACGGTAAGCTTGATTGTGTTTGAAATAATAAACATCGAAATTACGAAAAGAACTGCGATGATTACAATTGCAATAATGCTGATTCCTCTTGAAAGGGTGTCAAGCTTTCTTGCAAGGTCGGTGTTTTGGCGAACGGTGTAGATGTTATCAAGCTGTTTGATTTCGTCAACCGTTTGGTCAAACTGCGCCAAATCGCTAACTGTTACCTTATATGCGTTCGGAAGCGGAATTTTGTCGGTTTCCTCCTTGAACAGCTGTGCCTGAGCGTCCTCCATAGTGGAGAGCTGATCCTCCCAAGCTTCTTCCTTTGATACAAATTCAACATTTTGGACATTGCTCATTGCTCTGAGTTCGTCGCCCATTTTGTCAATATCCTCTTGGGTAATTGTGGAGTCTATGTCGAGAGAGTCGCTCTCATTGCTTTCTGCAAGAGTTTTGTCTCCGATATAAACCATAATAACATTTTCGGCTTCAATCTTATCCACAAGGGATTCGATGTTTAAGAAAATCATAGAAGCCGAGCCGATGATAACCAAACAGCTGAGCAGAACGCAGATAGATGCAATAGACATCATACGGTTTGTCCAGGTGTTTCTGAAGCCCTCTTTGATGAGATAATTAAAGCTTGAACCTGACATTACTGCTCACCTCCGTTTGCTAAATCGTTAAGGTCAACCTCGCCGTCGGTGTCGTCCTGTTTTGCCGAGGTAACATCCTCAAGGTTATCAAAAACCTCTGTAATGTTTTCCTGCTTAACATTTTCCTCATAGTAGTACATTGCGGCAGGAGCTTTTTTGTTTACCTCTTTGGTGTTAAACTTTGCATAGGTCGGGTCGGGTGTGTCGGAAACAACCTTACCGTGCTGAATAACGATTACTCTGCGCTGGAAGGTACGAACAAGGTCGTGTTCGTGGGTTACCATTACGACCGTTGTACCGCTGTTATTGATTTTTGTGAGCAGGTCTACGATTTCGTGGCTCATCTCAGGGTCTACATTACCGGTAGGCTCGTCCGCAATGATGAGCTTAGGGTTGTTTACAAGCGCTCTTGCAAGCGAAACTCTCTGCTGTTCACCGCCCGAAAGCTCGTTTGGCATAGACCTTGCCTTTTGACTGAGACCTACAAGCTGGAGAATGTAAGGAACTCTCTTTCTGATTTCCTTTTCGCCCGTGCCGATAACACGCATTGCAAATGCAACATTATCATAAACACTCATTTTTGGTATGATTCTGAAATCCTGGAACACGATTCCCATTGTTCTTCTGTAATAAGGAACCTGCTTCTTTTTCATAGTGGCAGAGGAGTAGCCGTTTACTACTACCTCGCCCTCGGTAGGCTTTTCCTCATGCATAATAAGCTTGAGGAAGGTACTTTTACCCGCACCCGAGGAGCCTACAACGAAAACAAACTCTCCGTCCTCGATTTTGATATTTACCTTTTCGAGAGCGTGAGTGTCGTTACTGTCATATACTTTTGTGACATCCTTAAATTCAATCACGACAATTACTCCTAACAAAATTCATCTGGTTTCAATACGGCTTTTTGCCGTTTTTGCAGCGTTCGAGACTTGCACGAACACTTTTTTATCATTGTTATAATATAACATATCGTCAATTATATCAAGTCTTTTGCGTAATTTTTTTGTAAATTTTGTTACAGATATGTAAACAATTTCAGACGAAAAAAGGCGAAAAAACCGCCCCTCAAGGCGATGTTCGCAATGGGGGGCGGTGAAAAATATTTATTTTACAAGATAAAGCGGCTCGGTGTCCGTGTTTGAATTGTCAACATACCAACTGTTGCCGATTCTTACAACATAAACCTTTGTGCTTGCAACGACATCGCCGTTTTGATTTGTTACCTCAACGGTGCATTCGTCAACCGCTTCAATTTTGTCTGTAACATTAAGGTTGTCAAATGCGGCTTTCAATGCTGATGATTTTTCGTCGTCAAGCGAGTCTGCAAGAGCTTCGTTCTTTTGGGCAATAGGAACAACTCTGTTCTTGTAGCCTGTTAAATAAGCCTCGACTTCGTCGGCAGATAATTCCTTTGTGTCGGTTACGGTTGTCGTGAGCTTGTAGTCTTTGCCGTAAAGTTCCTGATAAATACCTGTTGAAGCCTTTTGAATAACGGTTTTTTCGTCAGCCGCAAGCTTTTCTTGAGTACCTGTCAGTTTGTTTGCATAGGTCTGAACATTGGATTCAAACACGCTGAACATAAAGTCTGTGTCCATATAATCGTCTTGAAGAACAGCCACTCTGACCTCTTTGAGCTTTGCAAAATAGAGGCTGTAAAACTCGTCGTAATTTTGAAGTCCGACTGTTTTCATAAGTTCTTCATAGTAGTCGTACATTGTGCTGTAAACTGTGTCGAGTAATTGTGCTTCTTCGTCAGAACCTGTGCCGATTAATTCGTTTTGCTCAATCTTTTTTTCGCCTTTCTTCTTTCCGCTGTTGTCATTTATATACGGCGACATATAAGCGTTAGTTACAAAACTGCCGAATTTCTGCTCCTTTGACACGAGAGAAATTTTCAATGCGTTATAGCCGTCGCCTGTTTGAACAATGGTGTCGGCATAATTTTGTGCGGTTTTTTCGGGCGAAAATGCGTCATAGCCGGAGGTGAATGCATACACGGTTAAGCCGATAAGAATGACCGCCGTGATAACAGCCGCAGCCAGACCGTAAAGTCCTGCCTTAAATTCTTTTTTTGCTTTTGCCATATTCGTCCCTCCTATTCTGCCATTTCCACTGCCGGTTCTTCTTCGTTTTGCTCCTCTGCCTGAGCAGCCTCAGCCTCTTCCTTTGCTCTCTTTTCGAGCAGGGCAGCGGTGATTCTTTCCTTCTTTTCGCCTACCATATCGTAGAACAAAATCGGGACAAACTGAAGAATAATGAATATCGCAGGAATGATTGTATAAATTGCGAGGAACTTCATCAAAACATCGTTTGACTGTTCTGCATAAGCAACGCTTGGGCTGGTTGAAAATTGATAACCCGACCAGGTGTAAACGAGTACGGGAGCGAGCCATTTTGTGCCTGCTGCCGCAATTTTTGAAATCAAGCCGTAGCCTGCATATGCAAGTCCTTCTTGACGCTTACCTGTTTTATACTCCATTTCGTCGATACAGTCCGCAATCATAATATTAGGCGTAACATTGGTGTTGCCGTGCTGTATTCCGCAGAAGAAGTTGAGAATCAAGAACGGAACAATGAGGTTGCTGTTAAAGCCTATGCCTCGTGATGCAAGGAACAGAATTGCCATAGCAGACGCACCGTAAACGCAGAAAAGTATGTAGGTCTGCTTTGTTGAAAACTTTTTAAGTACAAGGTTTACAAGCAAGGTTCCGACTGCCGTGCCGATACCCATAGGAAGCATAAGTGCAAGCTTTAAGCCCTTTGAGCCGAGCAAATAAACGGCGATGTAAAGCGATACCGTACCGTAAACGCCTCTGCCGAAGCCAAACAGCTTTGTGAGAGAAACCATAAGGAGATTTTTATTTGTAAAAACAAGCTTTACGGACTCCTTTAGGCTTACCTTTTCGCTTGTGTAAGGCACTCTTTCCTTGTTGTTTGCAAAGAAAATCATTACAAAAATTACCATACCGAGTGCGCATACGGCAGTCGAAATGATAAGGTCGAGACCCTGACCCTCGGCATTTTTGTACTGTTGCTGTCCCATAAGCGCTTTCATAATGAGAGGCACTACGATGATGACAACCTGACCGCCGCTTTGGCCTACTGAACGCAGGAACGAAGAGATTGAAATCGCACTCGAACGCTCACTCGGATTTGGTGAACAGAGTGCGCCAAAGCAGTTTGACGGGGACTCTACCGCACACGAAACGGCTGTGTAAAGCGAATAGATGACGAACATCCAAATTGTTGCTACCGTAAACGAGCTTGTGTTAGGTGCAACGAAAACGAGCATTGAAATTACCGCAAACGGTATTGCACCAAAGCCAACCCAAGGCTTAACTTTACCCAGCGGCGTTCTCGTTCTGTCGACTAAAACGCCGATGACGAGTTCACACACTGCGCCGATGATACCGGCTACGCCGAATACGAGCGATACAACATTTGCAAGTTGGCTGCTGTCGAAGCCCTTTCCCTTAAACGCAAAGTCCGCAAAAAATGTCATCGTGTAATCGGGCATCCATCCGGTGAGCAATGCAACACCGAAAAGTCCTATACCGAAAGTGACGATTTCCGAAGGCTTCATATACTTTTTTTCTGCCGGTGCGGTGCTTTCAGCCACGGCAGTTCCTTTTTTAGACATAGAATTCCTCCTCTGTTTGTAATGTATCAAAATAAGTATATCACTATGCTTTTTTGCATTCAACAAAAAGCTTATGCGTATTTTTACCAAAAATTAAGCCTTGTTTTTGGAAGATTGCACAATTCGACAGAGGGTAGAATGAAAAACAGCCATAGCGAGTCAACAATACTTTTTCGACATGCTATGGCTTTATTTTCAAGTAATGGGACTCTCAGCGCTCCCGCCCTTAATGAGGGAGGAGTTAATTTTATCGGTGTGTTTCAGAGACTTTTTCGACAGCCTGTTTTCATTGCTTGTCCTTTGGCGGAGCGTAGGATGGGTTAAGCTTTTTGATGGCGGTTTCCGTTCTGTCGGGTACGCCCTTAATTTTTGATGTGCTGTCCTTGTCTACTTTCAAATAGGTTATGCTGTATTGCGACGAATCAAAGGATTGCGTGCCGTCAAAGAATGGAACGGAGTAACCGCCCTCACTGATGAATTTAGATTTATACGAGGACTTTGAGTTGATGTAATACGACATATATCCGTATTCGTTTTCAACTCTGAATTTGTTTTCCGATTCAAATCTTTCGCCGTTGAATGCCAAAATCTTGCTTGTTGCGCTCATAACCCTGCCTCGTTTAGAGTAGGTGAAATTGTTTACGCACAGCTTTTTTTCGTTGCCGTCATTTTTAATGATATAGTAGGCGCAATCGGTATTGTCCGACAGATTCGAGATACCTTCGTTTTGGTACACATTCAGCGCTTTTTGACCGTTGAAGGTGTAGATTTCGCAAAAATATTTTTCTCTTGAAACAGCGACATGCTCTCCGTTGCTGTTTTCCTCACGCTCGTTTACCAATCTGCGATAAATTAATAAAAGCTCGTCTGTTCCGTCACCGTTGAAATCGATTAAATCCACGACTGCCAAGCCTGTAACGCAAGGCATTGAATTGTCCGTGCCGATAGCCGACGCACCGTATTCCTTGTTGTACTTATCTATGATTTTGCAATATGCCGTGTTTAGGGAGTCGTATTGCGATTCTTCGTTTTCTTTATTGTTTGCAACCGTGGTGGTTTCAACATTCTTTGAAAACTCATCTATTACATCGAGCGTGTTGTCAACCGTTTCGGCAGCGGTGCTTTCTCTTAAAACGGCAAATCGAATACGCTCAAAGCTGTCAGTTGCGTCCTTTTTGTGCAGGGTGTATTTTAGCGATTCCTCATCATATGACGCTTCGCCCTTTTCCTTAAAGCTGTTGCCTGCAAGCTTCAAAAGCTTAACATTTTCAGCCCTGTCTCCGCTATGCTCTGCAAGATAGAAATGCTTATCGTCTGAGTAAAGCGAAATCCAAATATCGCTGTTTCTGTCGCTTCGCTGAAAAACATTTTGGCTGTAAAGCTGTGTAAATTCGCCCGAATGGAAACCCCAAACCTCAACATAATATGTGTCGTTGTCGTTGTATCCGAGCAACAGCTCCTGAGTTCCGTCGGCATCAAAGTCAACTGCTCTTGCAACGCACAGACCTGTGAGCATACAGCCCTTAACGCTGTATTCGCTGTTCATAAATTTATAGTTTGCAATTCCGTATTTCTCGGAATATTCGCTGCACACCTTGTATGCGGCTTTTCCGAGGCGGGCGTCTTTATGACTTTGCTTATGCGTTGAGGCGGATATGGAGGCGCAGGTGACGGTAACTATGAGTATTATCGTTACCAAAATGAGAGAAAAGCCGACCTTTACGGCGTTGCCCTTTTTGTCGCTGTTGGTGAAAAATTTTCTTACATTTTTAGCAAAAAGCAACAGATTTACACCGATTACCGACGCTATGTATTTCAAAGCGCTCAGTATTTTTTCGCCGTCGATTTTTATATCTTTGAGAGATTTTTTTGCTCTGTCGGTTTTAATCTTGCCGTTTTCGTCGGTGTCGTCGTCAAAGTAGTTGTACCTTTTTCTCATTGCCTCACCTCCTGCTTTTATAATTCTCGATTTTTTATAATAACATATTTTATTTGAAATAGCAATATTTTCCGTTATGTACTGCTTTTTACCGCCTCGGCATTTGCGTGCTTTGGCTTATTCGTTTTTCTTTACGGCTGACGGGGTGAATTTGCTGACAATCATTTTACTTGACTGCTCGGGAGAAAATTTCCACTCGTCGATGTGTCCCTCCGATATGAAATAGCGTAATTCGTCGCTTAACTCGGGTGCGTCAAATGCGTCTACGATAACCAGCTTAACCTTCATCTTTTCGGGCAAAATCGACTTTATGTAAACGGACACACGCTGACCTGCTTTAAGTCCTTCGCAAGGCTCTGCCAAGCCTGCAAGGTTCGGGGTAAGCTCTACAAAAATGCCGTAATCCTCTATGCTTCTGACTGTTCCCGTCACGGTTTCTCCTACCGAGAAAAGCTCTGCGTTTTCTTGCCAAGTGCCTAAAAGCTCCTTTAGCGAAAATGTCAGCTTCGATTCCTCACGCTTTTTCAAAACCGCTTTTATGATTTGTCCTGTTTGCACTCTTTCGCTCGGGTGCGAAATTCTCGAAACGGACAGCATATCTATCGGAATAAGTGAGTTTATGCCCGAGCCTATATCTATGAATGCACCGAAGCTTTCAAGGTGCGTTACCCTTGCGGTGATTATGTCGCCCTCCGTCAGCCGTGAAACAAAATCCCGCATACATTCCACCTGTACTATTCTGCGTGAGAGTACGGCATAGCTTTTGCCAAGCTCGTCTCTGCCTATCCCCACAATCTTGAATGCTACGGGTTTGTTTACCTTGCTTATCAGCGCTATGTCACGCACAGTACCCTCGTCTATGCCCAACGCACCCTCACTTCGGGGTATGATTCCGCTGATTGCGCCCAGGTCAATGTGCAGATTATGCTCTCTGTCGCACAAAAGAACTCTGCCCTCGATTATTTCGCCTGCTGCCATAGCGGCTTTTACTTCGTCTGTCGTGTCGAATTTTCTGTTACAAAAGGCCATGCCTTCGGGATAATATTTCATTGCAATCCTTCCTTTTCTTCAATATTCAATACTATGTTCGGCATATATCAAATATGTTATTGATAAAGGAAATAATTGGTGATATAATATATAAGATTATAATTAACGGAGGACAGTATGAATATTCAGGTTGGCGACATATTGACTATGAAAAAACCTCATCCCTGCAAAAGCAAGGAATTTGAGGTGCTTAGAATAGGTGCGGATTTTAAGGTTAAATGCTTGGGTTGCGAGCATATTGTGACCGTGCCGAGAAGTAAGATAGAAAAGAATATTAAGAATGTTACGCCTAAGAACAGTGAGGAATAATTTATGATAGATAAGCTTGAAGAGGTAGAAAAGAGATTTGAAGAGGTAAACGACCTTGTTTGCCAGAGTGATGTCGTTGCCGATTTGGACAGGTACACGGCATTGATGAAGGAGCTTAAACAGCTCACTCCGATTGTTGAAAAATTCAGAGAATATAAAAAGGCGAGAGAAAGCTTTGAGGAGTCTAAGGAAATGCTTTCCGACAGCTCTCTTGATGACGATTTTGCACAAATGGTAAAGGAAGAATTTGAGCAAAGCAAGAGCGATATGGAAAGGTTTGAGGACGAGCTTAAAATTCTTCTTTTGCCGAGAGACCCTAACGACGATAAGAATGTTATCGTGGAAATCCGTGGCGGTGCAGGCGGCGATGAAAGCGCATTGTTTGCAGGAGTTCTTTTCAGAATGTATAGTATGTATGCCGAATCTAAGGGATTTAAGACTGAGGTGATTTCGGCAAATGAAACCGGTCTTGGCGGGTATAAGGAAATCAGCTTTAGCATTACGGGTGACGGAGCGTATTCAAGATTTAAGTTTGAGTCGGGCGTTCACAGAGTTCAGCGTGTGCCTGAAACCGAGAGCCAGGGCAGAATACACACTTCTACCACTACGGTTGCCGTTTTGCCGGAGGCTGAGGAGGTCGATTTTGAAATTCTTGATAAGGATTTACAGATTGACACCTTCCGTGCTTCGGGAGCAGGCGGACAGCATATTAACAAAACCTCGTCGGCTATTCGTATAACGCATATTCCGACAGGTACTGTTGTAGAGTGTCAGGATCAGCGTTCTCAGCATCAAAACAAGGAAAAAGCTTTGCTTGTTCTTCGTGCAAGACTTTTGGACGCAGAGAGGGCAAAGCAGGACGCACAAATTGCGGGCGAGAGGAGAGCGCAGGTAGGCACGGGCGACAGAAGCGAGAGAATCAGAACCTACAACTATCCTCAGGGCAGAGTGTCCGACCACAGAATTAATCTTACACTTTACAAGCTGGAGTCGATTCTAAACGGAGATATGGATGAACTTATTGACGCACTTATTACCGCAGACACGGCGGAAAAGCTAAAGGCATCACAGGGAGAAGAATAATGAAAACCGAACTGCTTACGACAAATAAAAAAGATATAAAACGAGCAGGCGAAATAATTGCGAACGGCGGTCTTGTCGCATTTCCTACCGAAACCGTTTACGGCTTAGGAGCGAATGCACTTAATGACGAGGCTGTAAAAAACATTTATAAGGCGAAGGGCAGACCAAGCGACAATCCGCTGATTGTGCATGTTGCGGACAAAGCGGACATTGCCCGACTTGTAAAGGAAATTCCGCCAAAGGCAGAAAAGCTGATAGACGCATTTTTTCCCGGTGCGCTTACTGTGATTATGAACAAGTCAGACTTGATAGGTAAAACGGTCAGCGGAGGACTTGACACCGTTGCCGTTCGTATGCCGAGCAACGAAACGGCACACAGGCTCATAAAAGCGTCGGGTTGTCCCGTTGCGGCACCGAGTGCAAATACCTCGGGGCTTCCGTCTCCTACAAGGGCAAAATATGTTATAGACGATATGATGGGGAAAATTGACGCCATAATCGACGGCGGAGATTGTGAGTTTGGAGTTGAAAGCACGGTTATTACGCTTGCGTGCGACCCTCCCGTTTTGCTTAGACCGGGTGCGGTTACTAAGGAAATGATTGAGAGCGTTATAGGCGAAATTACAGTTGCATCGGCTGTGCTTGAGGGAATGAAGGACAACGAGGTTGCGGCTTCTCCGGGAATGAAGTATAAGCATTATGCGCCTAAGGCAAAGGTGGTAATGGTAAACGGCACAAAGGGGCAGTACGAGCAGTTTGTAAATTCAAAGACGGATGTTTATGCTCTGTGCTTTGACGGTGACGAGGTAAATATTCCAAAGGTCACTTACGGAAAAGAAAATGATGATTTAAGTCAGGCGAGAGAGCTTTTTGACGCACTCAGGGAGCTTGATGAAAAGGGCGCAAAAAAGGTTTATGCAAGAGTGCCTCATAAGGACGGCGTCGGTATGGCTGTGTACAATAGGTTGATTCGTGCGTGTGCATTTTGTATCATAGATTTGCAAAAGCCGTTTACGATAGGCATAACGGGACCTACGGGAGCAGGTAAGAGCTATGTTTGTGATATGCTCAGGGACAAGGGATTTAAGATTATATCCTGCGATGAGGTTGCCGGAAAAATCACTCAAAAAGGCTCGGCGGTGCTTGACACGCTTGCGTCTGAGTTTGGCAGCGATATTATTAATAACGGTGAGCTTGACAGAGCGTTGCTTGCAAAAAGAGCTTTTGACAGCAAGGAGCATACTCAGCGACTTAACGCAATTATGCACCCTGTGATTTGCGAGGAGTGTATAAAACAGTCTGACGGCTTGACCGTGCTTGACGCTCCGCAGCTTTTTGAGGCGGGACTTGAGGACGATTGCTACAAGGTTATAGCCGTTCTTGCCGATAAAGAGACGAGAATAAATCGCATTATGAAAAGGGATAATATTGACAGAGAGGCGGCTCTTTTAAGAATATCCGCCCAGTATGACGATGATTTCTTTATTGACAACTGCGATTATACCGTGTATAACAACGACGGAGAAAATCCGCTTAATCAAATAGAAAATATACTGGAGGTAATTTTATGAGCGAAAAGACAAAGCAACTCAAGGATATGTTGTTTAACAAAAAGGAAAACGGCATTGATTTTATGAGCGATGAGGAATTGAGAGAATGCGACGATTTTTGTGAGGGCTATAAGGAATTTCTCGGCACTTGCAAAACAGAACGTGAGGTTGCCGCTTGGGTCGAGGAAATTGCTCAGGCTAACGGTTTTCAGAAGTTTGACGAGTTCGGCGACACTCTTGAACCGGGCGAAAAGGTTTACTATATGAATAGAGGAAAGGCTGTTATTCTCTGCGTTAAGGGCAAGAGAAGCATTAAGGACGGCGTGAGAATTTCTGCGGCTCATATCGACAGCCCCCGTCTTGATTTGAAGCAATGTCCTGTGTACGAGCAGGACGGCTTGGGATTTTTCAAAACTCACTATTATGGCGGAATCAAAAAGTATCAGTGGACTGCAATTCCGCTTTCATTGCACGGAAGAATTTGCAAAAATGACGGAACCTTTGTTGATATTCGTTTGGGCGAGGAGCCGGGCGAGCCTAAGTTTTGCATTACCGATATTCTTCCTCATCTCGGAGCAGAGCAGATGAGTCGTAAGGCTAACGAGCTTGTTAAGGGCGAGGAACTTAATGTTGTAATCGGCTCAAGACCGTTTAAGGATGATGAGGAAAGCGAAAGAATTAAGCTCAATCTTCTTTCTCTGCTTTACGAAAAGTACGGAATTGTTGAACGTGATTTTCTTTCTGCCGAGCTTGAGCTTGTGCCTGCGTTTGGTGTAGATGATATTGGCTTTGACAGAAGTTTAATCGGCGGTTACGGTCACGATGACAGGGTTTGCTCTTATCCTGCGCTTCAGGCAATTCTCAACATTGACGACGCTCCCGAGTATACTGCAATCACCGTTCTTACCGATAAAGAGGAGACAGGCTCTGATGGAAATACCGGTCTTAATTCTTCTTATCTCAAATACTTTATTGAGGATTTGGCTCGTCTTGAGGGTTACGAGGGCAGAGATGTTTTGCGTAACTCAAAGTGCCTGAGTGCAGATGTTAATGCGGCATATGACCCTACATGGTCAACCGTGTTTGAGAAAAACAATGCAAGCTTTATTAATAACGGCGTCTGCGTAACTAAGTTTACGGGTGCAAGAGGCAAAAGCGGTACGAGTGATGCTTCTGCCGAATTTTGCAGTTGGGTTAAGACCTTGCTTGAGGAAAACAATGTTCTTTGGCAATCGGGTGAGCTTGGTAAGGTTGACGGAGGCGGCGGCGGAACGGTCGCAATGTATATCGCAAATATGGATGTTGACACCATTGATGTCGGTGTGCCTGTTCTTTCTATGCACGCTCCGTATGAAGTCGTTTCAAAGATTGATGTCTATATGGCATATAAGGCATTTTTGACCTTCTTTACAAAGTAAGATGATTTTAATTTGTCCAAAATGTAAAACAGAATTAACTCGGATTGACAATTCGCTGGGGTGCGAAAATAACCACTCCTTTGATGTTTCAAGGGAGGGTTATGTCAATCTGCTTTTGTCGCAAAAAAGCGGTGATAAAATCGGCGACAGCAGAGCCTCCGCCCACGCAAGGCATTCGTTTCTTTCTAAGGGATATTACGAATGTCTTAAAAGGGCAATAGGCGAGAGAATGAACGGTACGGTGCTTGATATATGCTGTGGCGAGGGATATTACGATACATATGACGGCGAACTTTACGGCTTTGATATAAGCAAGGAAATGGTGCGACTGGCAAAAAAGAGTAATAAACGCGGCAACTATTTTGTCGCCAATCTTTCGCATATACCGATTAAGAGTGAGAGCATAGACACGGCGGTGCATCTTTTTGCTCCGTTTAACGAGTCTGAATTTTTTCGTGTGTTGAAAACGGGCGGAACTCTTTACAGCGTTATACCGGGCGAAAATCATCTGTGGGAGATGAAAGAACGCCTTTACGATAAGCCGTATAAAAATGATGAAAAGCCGCCGAAAACGGAAAAACTGACACTTGCCTCGAAAACAAAAATAACCGATACGGTGAATATCGGTGAGGAGGATTTGAAAGAACTGTTTTCTATGACGCCGTATTTTTACCGTACTTCCGAGGAAAACAAGAAACGGCTTGACGGTATCGGCGATACTGTCCTTACGGTCGATTTCGTTATTCTTGAATACAAAAAACGATAATATTATAATGATTAAATTTAGCTGTCGTGCTTGCACGGCGGCTTTTTTATTTTTTACTTGCTTTTTACAATAGCGGATTTTAATTTTAACAATGCAGAGTTATTTTATTGTCACAGAAGGGAAAGCTTTTTTTAGGAGACGCTATTGTGATTATTTGTTTGACGGCAGCGGCTATTATATTAAGGAGTGAAAAAAATGAAAGAAAAAATTGAAGCTTTTACATTAAAGCATAAGGAATTGTGGAAATTTATTAAGTTTACTTTTACGGGTGCAAGCACTTCTGTGCTTGAACTTGCAGTATTTATGTTTTTGCAGTATATTACATTTAAGTCGCTGAATGAAGTGCCTGTAACGGACAGCCCGTTTCTTGCATTTCTCGGAATAGAGTATAAGGGATATTTGTATTCCTATGCGATTTCTGCTACAATCGGTTATGCGGCGGCTTATGTTATGAACAGACGACTTACATTTCAGGCGGATAACAACCCTGTATTTTCAACCGTTATATATGTGATTATGGTTGCGGGAACAATTGTTTTTAACACTTGGTTTGGTGCTTATCTCGGAACGCTTATCAAAAACAACGGTTTAGATAATGCTTTTATGGAAATGCTGACAAAACTTGTGGTTATGACCGTTCCTACACTTTGGACTTATCCTCTTAACAGATTTGTAATACACAGAAAGCACGAAACGGAGTAAGTATGGTACACACATTTGCGTTAAAGCATCGGGAATTGTGGAAATTTATCAAATTTAATATTACGGTTTTGATTACATCTGCGATTGACATTTTGTCTTATCTTGTACTGTTATATTATGTTTTTAGTTCGATTAATGATGTTGAACTTGGCGATAATGCCTTGCTCTCTCTTTTGGGTATAAGATATAAAGGTTATTTGTACGCTTACCTTATTTCGACAGCCTTGGGATATATCAGCGCATATTTGATAAATCGAAAGGTAACGTTTCATTCGGATGTAAATCCCGTTTACAGTTCGGTTATGTATGCGATTTTGGCTGTGTTCAATATTTTGGTAAGCTCATATATAGGCTCTGTTTTCGGCACATATATGACGCTTCATTCGCTTTCAACTCCGTTACTTGAGGTTGTGTCGAAATTTGTGATTATTAACATTCCCACAATTTGGACTTATCCGCTTGAGAGATATGTTATCCAAATTAAGAAACCGAGCAGAGCAAAGGCGAAAAGATATATTGCAAGCGACCTTGACGGAACGCTGATTTCTTCTGATAACGAAGTGTCAAAGGAAAATCTTGACGCCATTGAGCGTATGCACAATTCGGGTGTGAGCTTTATCGTTTTGACAGGCAGAACGCTGTATGAAGTGCCTCTTGAACTTAGACACAGTAACAGCATAGATTATATAATCTACTCGAACGGAGTGGGTATATGGGACAGAAAAAGAGGATTGCTGAAAAATAATTTTATAGATGATGAAAAGGCGAAAAAGGTTTTTGAAATTCTGAGCGAATACGAAACTTTTACAGAAATATATTCGGGCGGCAGACCGTATGTCGACGCTTCAAAGTTTGACTTAGAGCATTTTTTGTACTATAAAATAGATAAGGGCTTTATTCCCGAAATGAACAAAAGCAGGGTGGGAATACCGAGCCTGCGAAAAATAATTGATGATAGTAATGATAAGGTCGAAATGTTTGATGTTTTTTTCAGATATGAAAAAGAAAGGCAGGAATGCCTTAAACGGCTGAAAAATGATTTTGACGATTTGTTTGTTACTTCATCAATGAGCAATAACTTGGAGATTGTACGAGCCGGAAATTCAAAGGGCAATACGTTGATTGAATTTTGCGATAAAATGGGTATAGATATAAAATCCGTGACGGTGCTTGGCGACAGCAGAAATGACATATCTGCGTTTAAGACGAATGCCGTATGCTATGCCGTTTCTAATGCGTGCGACGAACTGAAAGCACTTGCGGATAAGGTCATATGCTCTAATGACGAGAATGTTATGAGATATATTGAGAGGGAAGCGTCTTATGAGTAATGCTATACATTTTTTGAACACGGGAGCAGGCGATTGCATTATACTTGAAAGCAACGGCTGTTTCGGTATGATTGATTGTGCGGAGGATAATGAATATCCTCTTGATAAACCGCACTTGAAGGCTAAGGGTTACGAGGACGAAATACTTAAATATCTTTTTGCACATTGTGCCGATGAAAGCGGTATGGTGAATCTTGATTTTGTTCTTGGCACTCATGCTCACAGCGACCATATAGGAGGCTTTGATACAATTATCTCACATCCTAAAGTGAGAGTGGGCAAGGCTTTTTTGAGACCGTACGACGATAAAAGGACCTTCGTTTATGAGCGCGTAAGATGGGATAACGATATAGTTTATGAGCAGATGAAAAATGCTCTTAATGCAAAAAATGTTGAGATAATCGAAAGCTTTGAGAAAAAACAAATCAGTCTCGGAGAATTTAATTTGACCTTTATCAATGCGGGCGACAGACGGCATATATTTAAGTACGGCGAGAATGTCAGCAGTGTGGGAGTTGTTCTGGAGCATAACGGCTTTAGGGCGTTTTTTGCGGGAGATATGAATAACAAGGCACTTGACGAGACAAGGTATGCAAAATATATAGGCAGAGTGGATTTGCTTAAAGTGGGACACCACGGCTATCCGTATTCAACATCGCTTTACTTGCTTAAAAAGCTGAAGCCCGAGTATGCGGTGATTTGCAACAGCAGTCAAAAGGCTTATCCGAGCGTTAAATACAGACTTGAAAAAATCGCAGGCGCAAGGTGCTACTATACTGTTGACTCAAACGGCGTTAAGGCTGTGCTTGATAACGGAGTTAAATTTATCGAGGGTATAATGTAAGGCTATGAAATATAACATTAACGGAAAATTTAAGATTATGCAGATTACGGATATACAGGAAATTCCGTCCGTTTCGCCCGATACGATTGCACTTATCGACAGGGCGGTCGAGGAAGAAAAGCCCGATTTGGTTGTGCTTACAGGCGACCAAATTAAGGGCTACGGTATATCGTACGGTAAAAAGGGCATAAGTGTCGAGCAAGAGGTTTTTGCCGTTTTGTCAAAACTTCTTGAGCCGATTACCAAAAGAGGCATACCCTATGCCGTAACCTTTGGTAATCACGACAGACAAGTTGGCTTGTCTAACAAAAAACAGTTTGACGAAATATATAAAAAAATCGGAAAATGTATAGGTGAGCAGGCTGACGGAATTGACGGAGGCGGTACTTGTAACATTCCTATTTACTCGTCTGACGGTGCAAGGGTTGTTAATAATATCTATCTTTTTGACTCGGGAACTGATGCAAAGGGCGGAGGCTATGAGCCGTTTGATGTAAAAATCATTGATTGGTACAAGAAAACCCGTGACCGTCTTAAAGAGGGAAACGGGGATTATGTTCCGTCAATCGTGTTTCAGCACATTCCTATGGATGAGTATTATAAGGTGCTTAAAAAAGTGCCTAAGTATACAAAGCACGCAATCAGGGCATACAGAAAGCATAAGGGCGAATATTATGTACTCGGCGATGCTTGCCTTGACGGGGGCAATTTGCTTGAACCGCCGTCGGTGCCTAACGAGAACACGGGCGAATTTGACGCACTCAGCGAGTGCGGAGATGTCAAGGCGGTGTTTGTGGGTCACGACCACAAAAACAGTTTTGTGGGAAGATATAAAAATATTGATTTGGGCTTTACTCAGTCTTGCGGTTTTAACTGCTACGGCAATCGCACCGAAAGAGGTGTTCGTGTCATAGAACTTGACGAGAACAGACCCTCAAGATACAGAACATATACGAGAACATACAGAGAATTGGTAGGAAAAAAACTCAGTCGTCCCGTGTTTGATTATATTTCGTATCTTGCGCCCGAGACCGTGGATGCGGCGATACCGCTTATTGTCCGCACGCTGGGAGTGATTGCGGCATCGGCATTTTTGATTGCGATATTTAAGTAGATAAATTCGGTGATACAGTCGATTTTTGTATTGAAAAATCGCTTACTTTGTGTTATATTGTGAAAAAACATTTAAGGACTGTGCTATGGACGAAAATCAAAGAGCAAGGGATGTTGAACGCAGTATAAATAAAAAATTCCATAAGACAATATGGAGCAGATTTACCGCAGGGATTAACGAATATAATATGATTGAGCCGGGCGACAAAATCGCCGTGTGCATTTCGGGCGGTAAGGACTCTATGCTTATGGCTAAGCTGTTTCAAGAGCTGAAAAGACATAACAAGTTTCCGTTTGAAGTGGTTTATCTTGTGATGGACCCGGGATATAACGAGCCAAACAGGCAAAAAATAGAGGATAACGCAAGAATGCTTAATATTCCGATAACTGTTTTTGAGTCGGATATATTTGAGTCGGTTGTGCATATAGAAAAATCGCCTTGCTATCTTTGCGCTCGTATGCGCAGAGGGCATCTTTACAGTAAGGCAAAGGAGCTTGGTTGTAATAAAATCGCACTCGGACATCATTACGACGATGTTATTGAAACCATACTTATGGGTATGCTGTATGGCGGACAGGTGCAAACAATGATGCCAAAACTTCACAGTACAAATTTTGAGGGTATGGAGCTTATTCGTCCTATGTATCTTGTAAGAGAGGATGATATAAAGCATTGGCGCGATTATAATTCGCTTGAATTTTTGCAATGTGCTTGCAAATTTACAGAGGCGTGCGCTCAAATGCAGGACAATCCCGGTGATGTGTCTAAGCGTCTTGAGGTGAAAAATCTCATTGCTCAGCTTAAAAAGACTAATCCGCAGGTTGAGAGCAATATATTTAAGAGCGTTTCAAATGTAAATCTCAGCACGGTTATAGCGTATAAAAAGGACGGAATAAAGCATTCGTTTCTTGATACATATGATAATAAATAAATTATAAAACAAGCCTGCCGAAAAAAATTCGGCAGGCTTGTTTTACTGTTTCATAGTTGATTTTACACTGCTTCTGTAAATAAAAAATGCGGCTATCGCTGTGATAAGCTCTGCTATCCAAAATGCGTGCCATACTCCGTCTGCGGAAAACAGCTTGCTTAGAATGAATGCAACGGGAATGATGATTACGGTGTATCTCAAAAGCGATATTATGAGCGACGGCAACCCCTTACTCAGTCCCTCCAAAGCTCCCGACGAGGTGACGGAAACTGCCGAAACGACAAAGCCTGCGCTGATTATTCTCAGTGCGGTTTTGCCAAGTTCGATAGTCTGAGAATTGTCCGTAAACATTGCGATTAATCTGTCGGGAATTGCCAAACAAAGAATTGTACCGAGCATCATTATACAGGCTGTCATAGTCAGCGCCGTTTTGTAAATGCTGTTTACTCTCTTGTATTCCTTTGCTCCGTAATTGTAGCCGACAAGCGGACGAATGCCCTGAACTATTCCGTTTGCCGTAAGGTAAAGGAAGGTTTGCAGTTTGTAGTAAATGCCGAGGATTAACACATATGCCTGAGAGAAGGAGGCGAGGATTGCGTTAAGCGACGAAATTAAAACAGACGGAAGCGCAAGATTTAATATTGCGGGGATTCCGATAGAATAAAGCTTGCCGATTATTTTGAAGTTAAACGAGAAATAGCGGGGCTTTATTTTTACGCTTATCGGCTTGAAAAAATAAATGATAAGGTACACGGCGAGGGAAAAGGTTTGACCTAAACCGGTTGCGAGTGCCGCACCTTTGATACCCATATTCATAGCGAAAATCATAATGGGGTCAAGTATGATGTTTGCCAAGCATCCTCCTGCGAGTGCAAACATAGAGACCTTCATATTTCCCACTGCTTGAAATATTTTTTCAAACGCAAGTCCAATAGACATAATTATGTTGAATGCAAAAACGATTCTGCAATATTGTATGCCCAAATTGATTACATTTTCTGACGAGGTATAGGTTGCAAGGAAGTGCGGCATTATTGCCGTGCAGGCAATCGTCAGTATGATTCCGTGGATAATGCACAGCACAAAGCCTATGCTTGCCGCTTCGTTTGCCTTGTCATTTTGGTTTGCACCGAGGTGAAAGGATATTACTGCGTTTAGCCCCACGCCGAAACCGATTGCAACAGCATTTATAAAGTTTTGCACAGGGAAAACGAGCGACAGAGCAGTCATTGCGTCCTCGCTGATTTTTGCAACGAAGTAGCTGTCAACAATGTTGTAAAGAGAGTTTACGAGCATTGATATAACCATTGGCAATGACATAGATATAACCAGCGGCAGTATCGGTCGTGTTTTCATAAAAGTATAGTCTTTCATATATTACCTCACAAAAAAACCACACACCAAAAAGGTGTGTGGCGAAAAGATGATTAATCCGGAAAAATCCACTACAATGTTTTCGTTCGGCTGATTGCCGATGGATATATTATAGCAGTCAAACAGCTTTTGTCAACAGTTATTTACGGAATGAGAAGAGTACCCTTTTTCAGCATAGCCAGCATTTTGAGATTTTGTGCGGCTGTGCCTCTGTAATTTTTAATGCCGTTTTTGGCGGCGATACGCTTACAGTACGGGTAGTCGGCTCTTGCTCCGACAGCTTTCAGCGAGTCCACAATGCTGATGCTTCTTCCCGTGTATCTCTTAAAATATTTTTGTGACGGTGCAGAGGACGGCAATGCCTTTTTCGGTCTGAGAACACCTAAAAAGTTGGGATAGGTGTGCCTGATTTTTGTCATCGGCTCGTGTCTTGAGCGTGGGTAGTTTTGGTCGTAGCTGTAAAAGTACGAAGTTGTTCCCACACCGTTTGCCACGCAAACATGACCGAATCCCGAGTTCGTTCTGAACACTCCTATGTCGCCCTTTTTAGGAACAAACGACGGTGTGTTTGAAATCCAAGTGAAATTGTTTTTGAGAAACGGACTTGTATTTCGCTTGTTGTAAAATTCGATTGCGTTTCCAATCATAACGGGCTTGATTCCCAAAACATTATAAATGTAATGATTTACAAGGTCGACGCATTGAACACCGTACACTCCGTCCCAGTCAATACCCCTGCCGAGAGTTTTGTTTACCCATTCGTCAAATGTCATTGTTCGTCTCCTTTTCGAGATTCATTGCCGCTGCAATACCTGCCGATACGGCAGAAACAAGCAGACCGATAATTGCGGACTTGTCACTTGCCTTGTTGCCTGTCAGGTTGATGTATACGGCATTTACCGTGATGTATGCCAGCGCAGACTGAAGAAATGTTCGTCCTGCTCTGATTAATGTTTCTTTTGTAATAATCATAATTCCTCCTATTTATGTGCTTGCTCGTTTAGATATTTTTCAAGCTTTGTTTTTGCCACAGGCACTATGTGATTTGCGCCAAGCTGTTCTAATCCGTCCAACGCAGCTGAAAGCCCGTAGCAAATAAGTCTGTTTTCATTTTTCAGCCTTGCTATATCCATATTTTGAACAGCGTTAAGCTCCTGCTGAGCGCGAGCTTTTTCGTTTATGGCGCAGATGTATTTTATTGCCGATTTAACTATGCCGAAAACGGTAAGTAATGCTGTGGAAACAGCACCGACAGTAATTATACTTTGCGTAAGGTCTGTCACATCTTCGCTCCTTTCAAATATAAAAGAGTGACGGCAAGACAGCCCTCACTCTCGGGAGACAATTATAATATTAGCGATTTCTTTTTTTGATTGCAATGCAAAAAGGGGAACGGTACGGTTTTTCATAGCTGAGAGTATGCGCTATATGTATCATATTATATATAATTTCGTGTGCATAACAAAAAATCGAGAAGATATTGCACCTCTCGATTTTAATAAGTATATTATTTTTTCTTGAACTTATCGAAGAAACCTTCTTTGCCCGTGGTGTTAGGCGAATACGACTTGTCAAATTGCTTTAACAGACGCTTTTGCTCCTCGCTGAGTGACTTTGGAATGTCAACAACAATATGAACATAAAGGTCGCCCTTTGATATGCTGTTTAAGCGTTGAACGCCCTTGCCCTTTAATCTGAATACCTCGTTCGGTTGTGTTCCTGCCGGAACGGTGTATTCAACATCTCCGTCAAGAGTAGGGATACGCACCTTAACTCCCAAGCAAGCCTCTGCAACGCTTATGTGCTTTTCGTAATGCAAATCGTAGCCGTCACGAACAAAATTCTTGTTAGCCTTAACGATTACACCGACCCTCAAATCGCCGGCAGGTCCGCCGTTTGAGCCTGCGTCTCCGAGACCTCTTGCAGTAACAACCTGATTGTTGTCAATGCCGGCAGGAATTGTGATGTCGATTTTTGACTTCTTGCGCACCTTACCTCTGCCCGCACATTTTGAGCAAGGCTTTTCGATAATTTTTCCTGTGCCGTTACAGGTTTGGCACGGACGGGTTGTGTTCATTTGGAAGAAGCCCTGTCCCTGTCTTATCGTAACATATCCCGAGCCGCCACAGGCTGTGCAGGTCTTAGGTGTTGTTCCCTCTGCCGCACCTGTGCCGTGACATTGTGAGCAGTCCTCAACCTTGGAAACTTCAACGGTCTTCTTACAGCCTTTTGCCGCTTCCTCGAACGAAATGGTGATAGTGGTCTGAATATCCTTGCCTCGTTGCGGAGCGTTTGGATTTCTGCCTGAGCCGAAACCTCCGCCTCCTCCAAAGAAACTGCTGAATATATCGCCCAAGTCAATATCCCCGTCAAATCCGTAAGCACCGCCGCCGTAGCCTCCTGCACCGCCCTGACTTGCCGCATAGCTTGGGTCAACTCCGGCAAAGCCGAACTGGTCGTATTTTCTGCGTTTGTCTGCGTCGGAAAGAACAGAGTATGCCTCGTTGCATTCCTTGAACTTTTCTGCCGCCGACGGGTCGTCCTTGTTTAAGTCGGGGTGGTATTTCTTGGCTGCCTGTCTGAAAGCCTTTTTGATTTCGTCCTGTGTAGCACCCTTGCTGACACCCAGCACCTCGTAATAATCTCGCTTTTGTTCTGCCATATAGAACTCCTATAATATCATAGAACGGGCGACATTGTTTCAGTCGCCCTTTCTGTTTGAATTTTGTTTGCTTTAGTTATCGTCAACCTCTGTGTAGTCAGCGTCTGTGTAGCCTGCGTTACCGCCCTGCTGCTCATTACTCTGAGCTTGACCCTGAGCGCCTTGTGCGCCCTGTGCAGCTTGTGCTGCCTCGTAAAGCTTCTGTGATACCTCATAGAATTTGTTTGTCAAATCCTCTTGAGTTGACTTGATAGCTTCGAGATCCTCGCCCTTGAGAGCTTCCTTGAGTGCGTTGAGCTTTGTCTCAAGCTGTGATTTGTCGTCTGCCGAGAACTTGTCGCCGTCTTCTGAAAGCATCTTTTCGGTCTGATATACCATCTGGTCAGCGTTGTTGCGGAGGTCTACTGCCTCTCTCTTTTTCTTATCCTCTTCGGCAAACTGTTCAGCCTCACGAACAGCCTTGTCAATATCGTCCTTAGACATATTTGATGAAGCTGTGATAGAAATGTGCTGTTCCTTGCCTGTGCCGAGGTCCTTAGCCGATACATGAACGATACCGTTTTCATCAATATCGAATGTTACTTCAATCTGTGGAACGCCTCTGCGTGCAGGAAGAATGCCGTCAAGGTGGAACATACCGAGAGTTTTGTTATCTCTTGCAAAGTCTCTTTCGCCCTGAAGAACATGTACCTCAACAGAGGTCTGATTGTCGGCAGCGGTTGAGAAAATCTGTGATTTCTTAGTAGGAATTGTTGTGTTACGCTCGATGATTACGGTGTTTACGCCGCCCATTGTCTCGATACCGAGTGAAAGCGGAGTAACATCAAGAAGAACAAGACCGTCAACATCGTTATTAAGAACACCGCCCTGGATTGCGGCACCCATAGCTACGCATTCATCAGGGTTAATACCCTTGAAAGGCTCTTTGCCCGAGAACTTCTTAATAGCTTCCTGAACGGCAGGGATACGGGTTGAACCGCCGACGAGGAGAACCTTGTCGATTTCGTTCATTGAAAGGCCGCTGTCGTTGATTGCCTGACGAACAGGACCCATTGTAGCTTCAACAAGGTCTGCTGTCATTTCGTTGAACTTAGCTCTTGTAAGAGTAGCCTCAAGGTGCTTAGGACCTGTTGCGTCCGCTGTGATGAACGGAAGGCTGATTTGAGCAGTTGTCATACCTGAAAGGTCAATCTTTGCCTTTTCTGCTGCTTCCTTAACTCTCTGCATAGCCATCTTGTCGCCTGAAAGGTCAATGCCGTTCTGTGACTTGAAGTCTGCTACGAGCCAATCCATAATTTTCTTATCAAAGTCGTCACCGCCGAGTTTATTGTTACCTGCGGTTGCAAGAACTTCCTGAACACCGTCGCCCATTTCGATGATAGATACATCAAATGTACCGCCGCCGAGGTCGTAAACCATAACCTTTTGGTCGTCTTCCTTATCAATACCGAAAGCAAGAGCCGCTGCGGTAGGCTCGTTGATAATTCTCTTTACATCAAGACCTGCGATTTTACCTGCGTCCTTTGTTGCCTGACGCTGTGAGTCGGTGAAGTAAGCCGGAACAGTGATAACTGCTTCTGTTACAGGCTGACCGAGATAAGCCTCTGCGTCTGCTTTAAGTTTTTGAAGAATAACGGAGGAAATCTCCTGCGGTGTGTAAGCCTTGCCATCGATGGTTACCTTATAGTCGGAACCCATGTGACGCTTGATTGATGAAATTGTTTTGTCAGGGTTTGTGATAGCCTGACGCTTTGCAACAGCGCCTACCATTCTTTCTCCGTCCTTTGTAAATGCAACTACGGACGGGGTTGTTCTTGCGCCTTCTGCGTTTGTGATTACAACCGGTTCGCCGCCTTCGATAACGGCAACACAGCTGTTAGTTGTACCTAAGTCAATACCAATAATCTTTCCCATAATATTATCTCCTTTGAGTTTGTTGTTTAGATTGTCGGGCGTCAGTTGGCTGTTTTAACCATAGCCGGTCTGATTACCCTGTCATTTATTTTATAGCCTTTTTGGAAAACATCCGTGATAACATTTTCGCCCAAATCGTCGTCCTCAATGTGCATTACCGCATTGTGGAAATTCGGGTCAAATGTATCTCCGCTTTCGCCGTAGGCCTCTACGCCTATTTTTGTAAGTGCCTGCATAAGTTGGTCCATAGTCATTTGAACGCCCTTTTTAAGTGCCTCAAAATCCTCGCCCTCTTGACTTAATGCACGCTCTAAATTGTCGATAATCGGAAGAATTTCGGCAACCACATTGCCTTTTGCGTTGGAGTAGGTTTGCTCTTTCTCCTTTGCACTTCTTGCACGGAAGTTTGCGTACTCTGCCGCTGTGTAGGCAAGCTGTTTTTTCATGTCTGCAAGCTGGTCTTCAAGTGTAGGTTCTTTAGGTTCTTCAACCTCAACCTCGTCTGCGCTTTGTACTGTTTCTTCTTCGATAAGTTCTTCTTCCTTTTTTTCTTTTTTACTCATAATGTACTCCTCCTTCCCTTAGAAGTGTAGAACAGGTTTTTGTTATATAATCTATTCTCGGGAGAATAGAGTCATAGTTGATTCTAAGTGAGCCGATGATTCCGAGCGTCGCAAGTTGGTCGTCGTAGTATCTGAACTTTGACACGGACATTGCGGTGTTCTTTAGCTCGTAAACTGGGTTTTCGTCGCCTATGAACAATGCGTTGCTTAAATTGCTCTGAGCAAATTGCGTCAGTAAATCTTCAAGCTTTTTCTTTTCTGCCAAAAGCGTCAGTATGCTGTAAACGCTGTCGCCGAATTCCTCTTGAGAAAGCAGCTTGTTTTGACCGACGATACTGAGCGTGCCTTGACTTGCCTCTTTGCAAAGTGAACAAAGGGAACTCAGGGCAGGTATCATATCAAACATTCTGTCTCTCAGCACGGGCGCTGTTGACTGAATAAGCCCCATATTTATTGAATTAAGCGAAACGCCGATGAAAAACTCTCTTGTTATAATATAAAACAGTTTTCTGAATTCGTCATCAATCGCACATGGCATTTGGATAACCGACGATTTGATTTTTCCCCCGACGGTGAGCATTACGAGCATTGCTTTTCTGTTGCCTGCGGGGATTAAATCAACTCCCTGAAGACAATCGTATTCGTCCTTAACCGTGCTGAAATATGCACAGCAACCGGATGCCTCGCTCATAAGGTCGGCAGCGTCGGAAAGCAATCTTTCGGGGTCGGAAGCGTTTACGCTTAATGCCTCGTCGATTCTTTGCTTTTCGTAAGGGGTGAGAGCCTTTGGCGTTATAAGATTATCTATATAGTATCTGTATGATGCCTTTGTCGGAACTCTGCCTCCCGATGTATGCCTTTGACACAGATAACCCAGCTCTCCGAGCGACGCCATATCGTTTCTGATGGTGGCAGAGGAAACTGCATAAGGCAAAAGTTGACAAAGGGTTTTTGAACCCATAGGCTCACCGGTTTGAATATAATGATTAATTATCAGTCCCAAAATGTCGGACTGTCTGTTTCCTATCATATTCAAGCCTCCCTTTTCGCTTATTAGCACTCTCATTACCCGAGTGCTAACTATGCTATTATAGTATAACCAAAATTCATTTTTGTCAATAGTTTTTTTGAGGAATTTTTGAAAATTCACATTTTGTTAGCAATTTATGCATAAACCCCGCAAAGAAAAAGGCAAAAATATAACAAAAGACAATGAGTAAAATCAGCTTGAATTATTCTTGCTTTGCAATCCTTTGTAATTAGTATTATTTATATACATTATATATGTGAATATTTGCCGTTTCTTGTAACCGCAACAAAATTCGTCACATCTGCCTAAGGCATTTAATATAATTGTTACATTGTCTTTCTTGACAAGACAGAAACTTATTGATATTATAAATTAACGGGTGAAAGACAGACATCCGAGCAGAAAACGGAGTGATATAATGAGAGAGCTTGATAACTTATGTATTCGCTGCTTTGGCGAACTTACCGAGGGGAATATCTGCGCCAAATGCGGTTGCGATAACGATGTGCCTAATGACACAATGTATCTTCCTGTCAGAACGGTGCTGAAAAATCAATATGCCGTGGGCGAGGTTAAGGAGCATCAGAGCGATTCCGTAACTTATTACGGTTATGACGGTCAACTTGATAAGCCGATTTTGATAAGAGAGCTTTATCCTAAAGGCGTTGCAAACAGACTTGAGGGAAGCTTGACGCTTCATATTCGTCAGAAATATATCGGTGAATTTGAAAAGCTGAAAAAAGATTTTTATACCCTTTGGACAACTATGGAGAAGCTTCATTCTCTTTCTGCCTGCGTTCCCGTATATGATGTGTTTGAGGAAAACGATACCGTTTATGCTATTATCGAGCAATACGATTGTGTAACCCTCAGAGAATATCTTATCAGAAACGATAATGGTTATATTCTTTGGGACAGCGCAAGGCTTATGTTTATGCCTGTGCTTACCACCATTGAGGCACTTCATTCTAACGGTATAATTCACGGCTCTATTACACCCGACAGCCTTTTGCTTTGCAGAGACGGCAAGGTAAGACTTGCACCGTTTGTGATTTCACAGGCAACCGACGCTTCGTCAATTCTCGAATTTACCGAGACAGAGGGCTATACTGCACTTGAACAATATAATAATCATCATAAGATTTGCCCTGCGACTGATATTTACAGCTTTTCCGCTTGCATTTATCGTGCACTTGTCGGCTCTAATCCGCCGGGTGCTATATCAAGAGAAGCAAACGATAAGCTGATGATTCCTAACGCAATCGCAGAGAATATACCTATGTATGTAATTCGTGCGCTTGTAAACGGACTTCAAATTTATCCAGAAAAGAGAGTTAAGGATATTGAAGCGTTCAGAGAAATGCTTAATGCCGCACCTGCCGTTCAGGCTAAATCTGTCGTTCAGGAGGATACTCGTCGAGAGGCTGTTGCCGATAACAATATCGAGCGTCGTCCGACGGGCAAGGCTGACGGTGAAAAGAAGCGTAAGAATATAGTTGTTATCTTGCTTGTGCTTATTATAATAGCCGTAGGCGCTTCGATTTATGTGGTTAAATTCTCAGGTTTGCTTGATAAAGAGGCTGATACTTCCGCTTCTGTTCAGCTTCAGACCTTTGAGGTGCCAAATTTTGTATCAAGCGGATACACTCAACAGGATATTCAAAACAACGGTGCTTGGAATAAGCAGTTTAAGTTTACATTCAAAGGCGAGTATTCTGCCGATGCCGAGGAGGGAATTATCTTTAAGCAGAGCGTAGAGCCGGGCAAAACGGTAGACGAGGGAACAGAAATTGTCCTCACCGTATCAAAGGGAATACAGACCGAAAAAGTGCCGAATGTAGGCTCACTTCCTTTGGAGGAGGCACAAAAGCAGCTTGAGGCACTCGGCTTTAAGGTAACAACGGTTGAGGTTTATAACGATGGAAGTCATACCAAAAATGTGGTAAAATCCGTGTCGGGAAGCGCTCCCGAGGCAGGAAGCGTTGCCGCTGTCGGCGACGAAATCGTGCTTCAGGTTTATGGCGAGCCGCAAACTACTACCAAGCCGACAACCGAGTGATTTAAGTTTTAGATAAATTTACGACTTGCAAAAATTAATATTTTAATTGTTCCTCACAGGTTGATTTAAGAATGCCTGTGGGGACATTTTTTGTACTTAAAAGGGAGCCGAAAGTAATAAAATTTGACAAAAACGAAAAAATCTGCTATAACATATAAGGTTACAAATTAGTTACAAAGATTACAAATCGTAATTTTTATTGAAAAGGAGATTTTATTATCAGTAGCTTTACGACAAAGGTGACTTCGGTTTTGCTTAGTATTATGTTTATTTTAAGCACAGCCGTTATAGTCAAAGCAGACAATGACGGTGACGAGCCGTCGGCAGTCAGCGTTGCGTCTGTTGAACCTAATGATTACAGAATTATAAAAACCATCACTCCCGAAAAAACTCAGCAGATTAAGGCAAAGGTTGACAGCATAAGCCAAACCGGTGCAGTCATTTCTTGGCAGAGTGTTGAGGATTGCAATGCATATGTTGTTTATAGATATGACGAGCAGGGAAAAAAGGCGGAGATGTGCGCCATTACAAACGAAACGCATATCGAGCTTGATGGTCTTGCACCCGACACGGAGTATAAATTTGTTATTTCCTCGGGATTTTCCGATAAAGCGTTGGGAAATATCAGCTTCAGAACGACTGAGCTTACTCCGGAATTTGATTTTTCGGATGTGACCTCTCGCAGTGTTGAAATTAAAATTGATAATCTTCAGCCCGGCTCAAGCGTGGCTGTGCTTAGAGGAAATACCGAGAATAATCTTAAAACGGTTGCGACTGTAAACACAAGCACCTATACGGATACGGGACTCAGCAGCGCTGCCGAATACTATTATCGAGTAAAGGTCACTTTACCTAACGGCACAGTTAAGCAGACCGATGTTAAATCCGTTAAGACCTTGCTTTCTATGGGGTTGCCTTCGGTTTCCGGCAGTACAAAAACCTATGCCCATTACACAGCGGTTACGGCAAGAAGCACGGCTCAGTATAAGCTTCTTAATTCCGACAAATGCTATACCGACAGCGAAACGGGTATCAGAATGATTGACGATTGCTATTGCGTGGCTCTCGGCTCATATTACGGCTCTGAAATCGGTACAAAATATCGTATCGGATTTTCAAGCGGTAAGAGTATTAATGTGATTTTGTGCGACCAAAAATCAAATCGCCATACGGACTCAAACCATCAGTATGCTGTTAAAAATCAGGACATTATGGAATTTTATGTTCAGCCGAGCAAAATTCCAAGCGGCGTAAGAGGCAATTACGGCAATCTTGAGCAGTTTAGCGGAGATATTGTTTCGATAGAAAAATATGTATAATTTATGCCGTTTTCGGCTATATATTATTGAGGTGAGATTATGTTTGAAGAAATTAAATTCAGCGATGTAAAGGAAAATGTTATAGACCTTATTTCAAAGCAGTGGGCTTTGGTTACTGCGGGAAATGAGGAGGCTTATAATACAATGACCGTGTCTTGGGGTTCTGTCGGCGAGCTTTGGGGTATGGATATGGCTACTGTTTATATCAGACCTCAGCGTTATACAGATGGGTTCCTTAACAGCAATGATTATTTTACAATCAGCTTTTACCCCGAGGAACTCAAGCAACAGATTCACGGCGTTTGCGGTTCAAAGTCGGGCAGAGATGTAAACAAGGCTCAGGAAGCGGGAATCACACCTGTGTTTGACGAGGCTGCTCCGTATTTTGCAGAGGCTAAGCTTGTGCTTGTTTGCAGAAAAGCGGCTAAGGGTTGCTTTACTCCAGAGCAGTTTATAGATAACGAAAAAATAGACAAGTGGTATGACGGCGATTATCACAATATTTATTACGGCGAAATTGAAAAGGTTTTAATAAAAAAATAAGTTGATTTTGCCAAGGTATTATAGTATAATATTTTTCAAAGAGGTGCTTTTACACCTTCTGCGTAGCGTATGGGCCCTGTGCGACGGGATGCTACGAACCTTGTCAGGCGGGGAACCGAGCAGCAATAAGTGGATTATTCTGTGTGCCTCAGACAAGTCTGTACGCTGCGTAGAGGGTGTAGGAGCGTTTATTAATTTAGGAGGTAAATTATGTATCAGGTTTTATACAGAAAATACAGACCTAAGGTTTTTTCGGATGTTTACGGTCAGGATCATGTTACCTCCACTCTTAAAAACGAGATAGAAAACGGCAGAGTTTCTCACGCATATCTCTTTACCGGCTCAAGAGGTACGGGCAAAACCACCTGTGCAAAGATTTTGGCTAAGGCGGTAAATTGCGAGCATAATGTGAACGGCGAGCCTTGTAACGAGTGTGAGGTTTGCAAAGGACTTGATAACGGCTCTATATATGATGTTGTTGAAATTGATGCCGCATCAAATAACGGTGTAGATAATATTCGTGAGCTTAGGGACGATACGAATTATGCCCCCACAAGAGGCAAGTACAGAGTTTATATTATCGACGAGGTGCATATGCTTTCGACGGGTGCGTTTAACGCATTGCTTAAAACTCTTGAAGAGCCTCCTTCTCATGTAATATTTATTCTTGCCACCACAGAGGTGCATAAGCTCCCCGCAACTATTCTTTCCAGATGCCAACGCTTCGACTTTAAGCGTATTCAACCCGAAACTATGGCAAAGAGACTTAATCAGGTTGCCGAGGCAGAGGGCATAACCCTTGAAAGCGATGCAGCACTTCTTATTGCGAGAATTGCAGACGGCGCATTGCGTGACGGACTTTCGATTTTGGACCAGTGTGCAGGCAGGGGCAGCGTTGTAAATGCTCAGCTTGTGTCCGAGGTTGCGGGACTTGCAGGCAAAGAGGCTATATATAAGCTTTCGTCCTGTATTTCGTCAAAGGACAGCAGCTCGGCTATGTCGATAATCAGCGAGCTGTATCAAAACAGCTATGATATGGAACGCCTTTGTGTTGAAATGATTAATCATTTTCGTAATTTTCTTGTTGCGAAAACGGTCAGAAAAAGCAGAGAGCTTATAATTTGTACCGATGATGAGTACAATATGATTATAGACGCTTCAAAGCAGTTTACTGTTGAGAGCATTATGTATGCGCTTGATTTGTTCCAAAACACCTTGGTGTGCATAAAGGGCGGCGCTTCTGCAAGAATTGAAACCGAAATGGCTTTTGTAAAGCTTTGCGAGCCTAAGCTTGACGAGGGAATCGACTCGTTGCTTGACAGACTTTCTAAGCTTGAAAACGCAGTCAAAAACGGCGTAACGGCACAATATACACAGTCGTCAGAGCCTGTACAGAGGGTTGAATATAGGCCTGAAGAGAAGCAAAATACGCAGAAACCGACAGAGCCGATGCCTGTCAGCGAGCCGCCGATAAACGAGCCTGAGCCTGTTGTAATGCAGGAACAGCCCGAGATTTCGCAAGCACCTACCGAGCAAAGAACGGCACAGCCGTCGTCAAGCGGTAATGAGACCAAAGAATTTGCCGAGTGGGGCGAGTTCATAGATGTGCTTCATACTACAAATCCGCCGTTGTTCGGTGTGTTGAGTGGTTCAAAGGGTTATGTTCGCGGCGATTTCTTTTTGATTGACAGCCCTAATCCGATGCTTAGGGATTTCATTAAGGCGTCAACTCATTCTAAGTCGATTAAAAAAGCACTTTTCGATGTTACGGGCAAGCAGTTTAAGCTTGGACTGTTTAAGCGTGCCGGTGACGCAACGGTGAAAAAGCGTGACCCGCTTGAGGATTTGATAAATCAAGCGTCCGGCTCGGTTAATATTGAGATTAAATAAAGGAGAATATAAATGAAGGCGAGATTACCTAAGGGAATGGGCGGCGGCCCACAGAATATGCAGGCTATGTTGAAGCAGGCACAAAAAATGCAGGAGGACATTGAGGCTAAGAAAAACGAACTCGAGGCTAAGGAATATGTTGTTACCTCAGGCGGCGGAATGGTAGAGATTACCATGACCGGTAAGCATGAGGTTAAGGCTATCGGTATCAATCCTGAGGTTGTAGACCCTGAGGATGTAGAAATGCTCGAAGATATGCTTGTTGCTGCTCTTAATGAGGCAACCCGTCAGATTGACGAAGAGGCTGAAAGAGAACTTGACAGCGTGACAGGCGGTCTTAATATCCCCGGACTTTAAGGAGTAGCTGACAGTATGGCATATAATTTAGCACCGCTTCAAAATTTAATAGATAAATTTGAGCGTATGCAGGGAGTAGGGCATAAGACTGCTCAGCGTATGGCATTTTATGTGCTGGGCTTGTCGGATGCAGAGGCACAGGGCTTTGCTCAGGCGATTATTGATGCGCATACTAAGATTAAGCAATGTAAGATTTGTTGCGACCTTGCCGATGATGATTTGTGTCCTATATGTAAGTCGGATAATAGGGATAAAAGCGTGATTTGTGTGGTTGAGGACCCGAGGGATGTTGCGGCTATTGAACGAACACACGAGTATAAGGGAACCTATCATGTGCTTCACGGTGCAATTTCTCCGATTGATAATATCGGACCTGACCAAATCAGAATTAAGGAGCTTCTTGCAAGGCTTGGCGACGGTACGGTAGACGAGGTTATTATGGCTACCAATCCGACCGTTGAGGGCGAGGCGACCGCTATGTATATTTCACGATTGTTAAAGCCTATGGGCATTACAGTCAGCAGGCTTGCTTACGGTGTGCCTGTCGGGGCAGATTTGGAATATGCGGATGAGGTTACGCTTTCTCGTGCCATTGAGGGCAGAAGCCTTATATAATGAAAAGGAGTGGTAGACTTGGGAGAAAATATTATACAAATCGCAAATAATAAAAAAGCCTATCACGACTATTTTGTTATTGATAAATATGAGGCGGGGATTGAACTTTTCGGAACGGAGATAAAGTCGATTCGTGCCGGTAGGGTTAATTTGAAGGATAGCTTTTGCTCGGTTGATGACGGAGAAATGTATGTTATAGGTATGCACATTTCGCCTTATGAGATGGGCAACAGATTTAATCGTGACCCTATGCGAAAGAAAAAGTTGCTTTTGCATAAGAGGGAAATTATGAAACTGTTTGGCGAAAGTCAGCAGCAGGGTCTGTCTATAATTCCGCTGTCGCTTTATATCAAAAACGGCAGGGCAAAGCTTGAAATCGGCTTGTGTAAGGGTAAAAAGCTTTACGATAAGCGTGCGGTTCAGGCTAAAAAGGATTCCGACCGTACTATTGAGCGTGCAATGAAGGGCAATTATTGATGAAATTTACCTGTGTTCAGTGCGGCAGAGAATTTGAATTAACAGACGGCGAGATTGAATTTTATGATTCTAAGGGGCTTAATTTGCCTAAACGCTGTAAGTCGTGTCGAGATAAAAACAGCGGAAAGTATGTTGCCTCGTATAAAGAAAAAAGCCCGAGGCATCTTGTAGTCGCATCGGTGCTTCTTGCTCTTGACGCTGTGGCATTTACCCTTGGCATTTATAATGGAAATTTATACGGCGTTGTTTGTGCGATTGCTCTGCTTTTTGTATCGCTTGCGTTCTTTCGCAGGGGGTATAGGACGGTTAAATGTGATTGTTCGTTTAACGACCGCTATCGTTATAAATTTTATGATGCAGATGCGTTTATTGAGCATTATGTTAAGCATAGGGCGGATGTAGGATGCAGCAGCCCCGAGGACTATTTGAAATCTGCAAACAGCGTGATTTTTAATAAAAACGCTTTGTATAAGGTGTTGCCTGACGGGGATAAAATCTATTTTAATAAAAGAAACGGAGATTATGTGGTTTTGTCACATTCGGGCTATATTTGCACTTATTACAGAACTACCTATAATCATTTTTTGAAACAATAAGTCGATTTTCGGCTTTATATATGGGGATGAAAGGATTTCGACAGGGTTGGCGAGCCTTGGTCAGCGAGTAGCGGAGTTGCACCGCTTAAAAAGTAACAACTTAAAATTAACTGACAATAATAAATCAGTAGCTCTTGCTGCGTAATTAGCAGCTTGCGTTCTACCGAGAAGTGCCACGGTCTCGGATAGGGCGTCGACTTAGTGGCGAACATGAACAGGAGAGTGTCTCGGCTCTTGTCAGGTATTAGAGGATACCGTAGCGCATAGGCTGGCTGTCGCCGATGCGTGAGGGGATAACTTAAACGACTGCCTACACTCGTAGAACCCTTGGTAAACTGATTTTGGACGCGGTTTCGATTACCGCCATCTCCACCACTTTTAGCCTTTTGAGCAGTAATGTTCAAAAGGCTTTATTTACGCCGAAAACCGCATAAATAAAGGGCTTTCACGGTATGATGCACTCTCTTCAAAACTGACACAAACTTATATAAATTACTCATAAAATTAATCATAAGGGGTAGATTTTGGGGTATCGAAAACTATATACTCATCTTATTTCTCGGATGATTTTCTTCAAGAATATGACGAATTTTATTTGTGCTGATGTGGGTGTAAATTTGAGTAGTTGTAATCGAGCTGTGACCGAGTAGCTGTTGAATGTATCTTATGTTTACATTTTCGTCCATAAGTGCCGTTGCAAAAGTGTGCCTGAACATATGCGGCGTAATGTGTAAATCAATTCCGATCCTTTTGGCATAATCGTTTATCATATTCCTGATAGATTGCTCCGAATACCTGTTTCCTAATTTGTTGATGAAAACATAATCGCTATCGCAATCACAAATTTTAATATATTCATTTAAAAGTCTTGATACTTTAACATTAGCAATACACATTATGCGTTCCTTTGAGCCTTTGCCGTAAATGTATATCGTGTTGCTGTTGAGGTCAAGGCTTTTTCTTTTTAGATTGCTGATTTCCGATACTCTCATTCCGGTAGAAAACAACAGTTCAATGATTATGGTATTTCTCAATGCCACTTTGTACTGATAGTGACTTTTAGCATTATTAAGATGTAAATAAGCAAATTTCAAAATATTTTTTATGTTTTCAATCGGAATTGTTTTAGGCAGAGTAATCGGTTCTTTATATTTTAATGTAATTTTGTGAAATGGATTTATTTCAATAATGTCCTCAATTTCCATATATCTGTAAAATGCTTTCACACAAGCAATTTTTCGCTTGGCAGTTTTTGGCTTGTATCGCTGATGAAGTGAGTTTATGTATTTGTTTAATTCATTTTTACTAAAGCAATCTTTGTCTTGCATATATGAACAAAACTGTCTTAAATCAATCTTGTATGCCTTTATCGTCAAAGCACTCAGCCCTTTTAAATCACTGCAAACTGCAATATAATCTTTCGCTTCTTTTTCTATGTCTGTCATAATAAAACCTCCAAAATTATCTGATTTTATTATGATTGCTAACAAACCAAAAGTCGATAAATTTCGACCATTTTAGTTTGATTTCTTGCAATTATGCCGTATTTTTCTGCATTTAGGCATTTTATATTGACAAAATAGCAAAAATATGATAGTTGAAAATAAATAATTAAAATAATAAATAAAGGATAACTAAGAATTATCATTTATTAGAGAGGTTATTATTATGTTCTTAATTAATAAATTTTGGGGAGATAACTATGATAGGATGAACAAGATTATTGATTCGTTTAACGATATGACCACTAATTATATTAATCTTGAAGCTTGTTGTAGTTATCCATTTCCGAATGTGCTTGAAGCTCAAAAAGCGCCAATATATCTATTACCTACAGAGGGAACCGTAGGTAATAGATATTTCCCAAATATGGATAGTATTGAAGAGATAGATATTTATGCTGAAGAATTACTATTAGATTTATTTGAATTAAATAAATCTGAATTTGGTGCTTCAATTCAACCTCATTCTGGTACTCAAGCAAATCAAATCGTTTATAATGCAGTACTTGATGATGGTGATTGTGTTCTAAGCTTGGATCCAAAGAGTGGAGGGCACATATCACATAACAAGTTTTGCAAAAGAATAAATGTTGTGAATTATGAAGTTACAGAAAATAACACAATTAATTATGCATTAATTGAAGAAAAAATGCTTCAGTTTAAACCAAAACTTGTTATTATTGGGGCCTCTTCATTTGCAAATGAAATTGATTATAAAAAGATAATAAGATTAGCTCATGAAAATGCTGCTTACGTACTTGCTGATTTATGTCATACAGTACTTTATGTTTTGGGAAAATCATACCCTTCTCCTTTTCCCGATGTTGATTTCGTAACATTCACGATGGATAAAACTTTACGCGGGCCTCAAGGTGGAATACTAATTTATAAAAAAGCATTTGAAAGAAAGGTTAATTATTCAATATTTCCATTAACGCAAGGAGGTCCTTTACAATCACTTCAATTTGCAAAATTAGCATGTCTAATCGAATTGAAAAAACTTAATTTATCAGAATATGCGCATTCAGTACAAGAAAATGCAAAAATTATGAATAAAGTTTTTACTGATAATAACATTTCAACATATTCGAATGACAGTAAAACTCATATTATTTTAATTAATACTAAACAGTTCGGATTGTCCGGATTAGAATCAGAAGAATTATTATTTAAAAATCATATTTTGGCAAATAAAAATATTGTTCCTTATGACAATCAAAAACCTGAAATAACATCTGGAGTGCGTTTAGGGACTACATATATCACCAATCAAAACTATTGTAAATCAGATATTGAAAGATTAACAAAATATATTATTGGAATACTCAATAAAAAAAGCACAACTGATGATTTTAAATATTTTGTTTCAAAATACAATAATTAATAACGCCAATTTGGTGATAAAGATAACACTATTTTTATGTCTTTAACCTCATTAAACACTTCAAATCCTGTATAAAGAGCTTGTTTTTTTAAATAATAATCGTCATATTCTATATGTGAAAATCCGTTTATGGCTGTTTCAATATTATAGAGATTATATTGAACAATAAACTTTACCCAAGGATCCTTATTTATTATAGGTTTTTCAAATATGGATTTTATACTTTTATATAGTTCGTTTAATTCAATTAAATCTAATGAATATTCAAATATCCATTTGTTTATTTTTATTGAAATTATATCTAGTTCTAATTTATGCGGTAGTTCTTCAAGAGATTGCTTTACATACTTTAAGGCATCAGAATAGTTTTTTTCGCAAAATAATAAAACACTATAATTCCAATATGGTTCAAAAATTTCGTTAGAATTAATAGAAGTATGTTTATTAATTGACTTTTTAAGGTTTGTTTTTGCCTTTGGAAAGGTACTTTTTCCATTCCAAATTTGAACAACAGCTAAATTATTGTATATTGTTGCGATTTCAAAAACACTTCCATTTTTCTCAAAATATTTTAAGCATTCATTAAGATTATTTTCCGCATCTTTATAATTAAAATAGTGAGCAGTATTTCTTAAAATAATATAAAACCATTTATCTTTTATAGGATCATTAAATAACAAATCATAAACAATTTTTTGAGCACTCTTATCATTACCCTGATGTTGCAAAATATTCAATTTATATAAAATGCTTTCATTTGTCACAGGGATATCTTTGAGCAAGGTTAATGCTTGTTCAAAATCATATGTTTGCGTTAGATACTTTATAGCAAAAATAGAATAATCATTTTCAAAATTAGAATTATTTTTTACCTTATAATAAAATTCTAGTCCTAAAGAAAATTCTGCTGATTTTTGACATGCATCAAGCACCTGTAAAACTGTCGTTTCAGGCAAATAAGTGATTATTTCTTTAACCTTTGATAGAATATCAACTATATAATAATAGGAACAATTATTATATTCTAAACAAATTAACTCCACTAAATAATTAATATTTCTTTGCAAATCTGTAAAACTACTTACTCCAATTAAACAATGAAGGAGATAAGAATAGTCTTGTCTATATGTTTTTTGAACAATTAATTCTTCTAGTGTTTTTTCTACACTTGTATATAATTCAATAAACTCCTCATCCTGTATTGACTTGTCAAAATTAATTCCAATTCTATCATGCGAAGGTTTCAACAAATCATGATTTTTACTATTAATAATTACATAACCCAATGTAACTAGTTTATTTAGTTCAACAATTAAAGAAGAATTATCCATAATATACATACTATTTATAAATCTAAATAAGTATTCTATCTTTACTCCTGAAGGAAACATAGTGGAAAGCATTATTATATATCTTTGTATATCTGGAAGCCGCTTAAGTTCATTTTTTAAAGAATTTGTTTCTCCAATACGCAATGTGCCATTTAATATAGCGTTATGATTTTTTCTTATATATAATTCAATTTCTTTTAGATTTCCTTTTGTTTTCAAGTAACAATCTTTAGCAACCTTATCAATAAAAATGTTTTTACTATATAATTTATAAAATTCGCCGACTTCTTTTGATACTTTTCCTTCTCGCACTATCTCATCGACAATATTAATCTCCATTTCTTTAGTGAAATTAAATATTTCTTGTATTTAATTTTTTTC
>ERZ1026772.36-NODE-36-length-98312-cov-4.962201_pt1 | contig 98312 bp, 77 predicted proteins | sample MGYA00380124_ERZ1026772 | MGnify/ENA primary metagenome ERZ1026772 (study PRJEB33269, sample SAMEA4719760) | human gut metagenome | biome: human-associated habitat; feature: organic feature; material: feces | place: Cameroon | collected 2013-10 ...
GTCTTTTGCATTATAATGATACCTGTAAAGTAAATCAGCAATTTACAGGAGGTGAACGCAAAGTGATAAAACTAAACATTCTGAACACTGTTTCGTACTATGCAGGGTAATACGTTATTTTGATACAGGCAGGGAAAGGTGGCAGCATGAAGTATAAGCATATTGTTTTTGACATTGACGGTACTCTGATTGATACGGAATATGCTGTATTACATTCTTTACAGGAAACTATAAAGGGATTGTCCGGGAGAGAGATACCATGTTCTGAACTAAGATTTGCGTTAGGGATTACAGGAACAGACGCTTTGAAAAAACTTGAGATAAAAGACACTTCCTATGCGATAGAATTATGGGATAAAAATATGCGTAACTATACAAATACCATTAAAGTATTTGACGGAATCATTGAATTATTGAAAAATCTTCTAAGTCTGGATTATGAAATGGGGATTGTCACATCAAAGACAAGGGAAGAATTTACACATGATTTTTGTCCGTTTGGTATCAGTCATTATTTCAAAACAATCATATGTGCAGACGATACACAGGAACATAAACCCAATGCCGCACCGATTTTGAAATATGTGGAATTATCAAAAACAGACCATAGTAAAGTGCTTTATATCGGAGACAGCAAATATGACAGTAAATGTGCGGAAAATGCAGGAATTGATTTTGCTTTGGCAGTATGGGGCAGTCATAATAAGCACATAAAAGCAGATTATTTTTTAGAAAGACCTGCCGACCTGTTATCTCAGGTGGTTAATCCCATATGCTCTTTTGTATGATCGGCTCTTTCCACATTTCCTTCCTCCTGTTTGTCCTGAAATTTAATTTCTTTATTCATACAAAAACAGGCGTAAATCAACATCGTGATTTACGCCTGTTGTCTCAATAACTACAAATACTGACTGAACTCTACCTTTTCCCTGTTCGGCCCTTCTATCGTAAAAAATCTTACACCGTTTTCCCAGAAAGGCAGGAAATGAATCTCGTCATTCGTTGTGTTCATCTGATTTTCTTCTATATAATGATACACTTCTTCAATATTCTTTACATTGATTGCCACGTGATCGATTGCACCATTTGTAAGCTTTGCCTGCTTATTTTCATACGTTTCAATTACCAGAGTTTTCAACTTCAGAAATGCAACCTTTTCCCCTGCCTCTTCATTGATTGTCTGAAGCGCTGTCTCAAATCCAAGTTTTTTATAAAATTCAATCGTCTTTTCAATATCATTTGTCGGAATTCCGATATGTTGGATTCCTGTTGTATATGTCTGCAAATTCATCTTAACTTTCCATCCTTTCTTTTACTTTCTCCATTTCAGGCATTGCCGGTATTGCGCCTTTCTTTTCCACACAAATGCTTGCAACCGCATTGCCAAATCTGACATAACCTTTTAATTCTTCCATCGTAAACTGATCCGGTTTTTTCCCGGACTTACTGATACAGTATAAGAATCCTCCCCAGAAGGAATCTCCTGCTCCATTCGTATCAACAACTTTACTTACAAATCCCGGGATATGTACTCCACCTTCTTTACAGTAAAGATAAGCACCCTTACTTCCGAGTGTAATCACTGCAATCTTGATTCCTTTCTGGAACAATACTGCTGCTGCTTCCGCAGGACTCACCTTTCCTGTCAACAATTCTGTTTCTTCATCTGAAATTTTCATAATATCTACATACGGAATCAGACTACGCATCTGTGTCTTTGCTGTCTTTTCATCTTTCCAGAGAGAGGCCCTGTAATTTGGGTCATAGGAAATAATGCTTCCTTTATCTTTTGCACGCCGAATTGCATACAGTGTTGTATCTCTCGCCGGTTGTTCTGTCAGTGACAACGAGCCCACATGGAAAATCTGCGTTTTGTCCAAAATTTCGATATCTATTTCTTCCTTTTCGATTCTGGTATCAGCACCTGGCTTTCTTGCAAATGAGAAAGAACGCTCTCCGTTTTCTCCCACATTTACAAATGCAAGTGTTGTAAAATAAGCATCATCCAAGATCATTCCCTTCGTCTCGACCTTTTCTTTTTCCAGTACCGATTTCAAAAAGTTCCCATGCATATCATTTCCGGCTTTCCCAATAAAAGCCGTATGACCACCAAGCTTTGCCGCCGCAACCGCTACATTAGCAGGTGCTCCTCCCGGATTCTGGGCAAATAGCGTCTGCCCGTCTGCATTCACTCCCTGCCAGGTAAAGTCGATCAGAATCTCTCCAAATGTTGTGATGTCATACAAAGATCTTTTCGCCGCATCCGATGTATCTGCCAGAAGTCCATTTTCAAGCAGCTGTTCCAGAATCCAGTTACATTCATTCTCTTCATCTGTATGGATGTGCAGTTCTCCCACATTAAATTCCGGCATACTGAGTACTCCGAGCATAGACTTGGCATTCACCACATATCTTCCGCTACAAAGTTCTACATCACAAGAGATATGCTCTGCGATATTTACCAGTTTCTTGGCATTCTGCATTGTTCCTAATATTACTTTCGCAACCATTTTGTTTCCTCTTAGGCAAATAAGCTGATAACCAGTGCACAGACCAATCCGGTAAATCCTATGATCGTCTCCATTATTGTCCATGACTTCAAAGTTGTCTTTTCGTCAATTTCAAGCAGTGAACTCACCAGCCAGAATCCTGAATCATTCACATGGCTGAAAGCAGTCGCACCACCGGTGATCGCACATACCATTGCCGCAAGATATAACGGTGAAAGTCCCGCAACTGCCGGCATAGATGCCATGATTCCTGCTGCCATCGTCATCGCTACAACTGCTGCGCCAACCGAAGCTCTGACCAGTGCTGCTATCAGAAAAGCGACCAGAATCAGCGGTAATCCGCTCTTTTCCAGTGCCGGTCCTATGATATCGCCCATTCCACAGTCCTGAAGCACCCAACGGATGATCCCGCCTCCAGTGATTACCAGAAGAATCTGTCCCGTTGGGCGGAGTGAACGATCCATAATTTTCTTAAGCTGCTCCCCATCGTATTCCTGTTTCTTTCCAAGGAAATACATGGCACATAGAACTGCAATGATCAATGCAACAAACGGAGTTCCTACGAATTCCAGTACCGGACGGATTCCCTTCAATACCGGTATGTACTCGGAAAGTGTACTGCACAGAATCAGAACCAGTGGAACCAGAATGATCGCAATGACAGTCGAAAACTTTGGAAGATTAGCTTCGTTTTCTTCTCTCACCTCTGACACCGTTGTCGGGAGTCCGGTATGAATCTTCGTTCCAATAAACTTTGACCACAGAATTCCTGCAAAGATCAGAGATAAAATTCCAGTCGGAACACCGACTGCAATCATTACACCAAGATCTACTCCGAGCATATTTGCCACCAGTACCGAACCTGCAGACGGTGGAATGAATGCGAATCCGGTCGCAAGTCCTGCCAGAAGCGGAATGACATAATATAATGTAGATTTCTTCGCCTTCTTCGCTAGTCCGAATGCAAGCGGAATCAGGATGACTACTCCCGCTTCAAAGAAAACAGTCGTTCCGACAACAAGGCCCGTAATTCCAAGGGCAATCCCTGCCTTTTTCTCTCCAAAACGGTTCACCAATGTCTGCGCAACGCACTGTGCTCCGCCCGATACTTCCAGAATCCCACCGAACAATGAGCCCAGACCGATCAGCAATACAATTCCCTGCAGTGTCTCTCCTGCTCCTTTTTCCACTGTATCGACCAGTGTCGGAACCGGCATGCCGGCTCCGAGTCCGATGACCAGTGCACTGATCAGTAAGGAAAGTACAGGATGAAATTTAAATTTAATGATCAACAGTAATAATAATAGAATTCCAGCTGCTGCTGCGATTAAAAGTCTCGCCGGATCTGCTGCAAATACTGCATCGGTCATGTTTTTCCCTCCTGCTCTCCTTCTTATTTCTGTACGTATTTATGGATAGTTGCCCGTACTGCACCTGTTCCGGCAATCATCTCACGGAACATATCTTCTATCTTGCTGCCGACACCATCCTTATAAAGATCTGTGAAGAACAGACGCTCATTCGATAAGATTGGCTTCAGCTGATCTTTGAATGTCTCCGGTTTTCCGATCACGATATCTCTCATCTGTTCCTGAATCTCTTCATTCATCGGATCCGGTGCAAGCTCATATGTCTTTCCTTCATCATCTACGGCCAGCATATATCTGAGCCATCCGGCAATTCCAAGCGGGATTGCTGTAAGTCTGGAAGCATCTCCGAATCTTTCTACATAAGCCTTTATTGTCTCTCCGAAACGGATGCCCACCATCTGGGATACATCAACTGCCAGACGAAGATTGGTATCTCCCAGATATTCATTCGGGAAACGGTCATTAAAAAGTTCGTCTACAAATGCCTGTGGTGACAGGATCTTCGGATCTGCAACAACCGGAAGTCCTTCATCATATGCTACCATACGTGCCATTTTCATCATATCTTCATTCGTATTCAACATATGTGCGAACAGATCATATCCGAGTACCACTCCTAACGGTCCGGTTGCTGAGTGAACCGGATTCAGGCATACTGTTACTTTCATTCTCTCGGACATATTAACAGTATCTCTGTCTGCAAGATAGACACCGAATCCTTTCTCCAGTGCCGGACGGCCGTTCGGGAAATGATCTTCGATCACGAGATACTGTGGTTTTTCGGCATTTACGAATGGTGCGATATAGGTCTTCTTTCCAGTGATCACCGGCTGCATATCCTCTACACCAAGTGCTTCCAGATCTGTTGCGATCTGTTCGCTCGGGCGAGGTGTGATCTTATCGATCATTGTCCATGGAAATGCTACCACATCTTCATCACTTACATATGTAAGGAAGTCCTCATCTACAAATCCTTCTTTCTTCCACTCCTCTGCCATTGTCAGTACAGATTCGCGCAGTTTTGCACCATTCTGAGAACAGTTATCCATAGAAACCAGCGCCAATGGATATTTTCCTGCTTTGTATCTTTCATAAAGCATTGCTACTACAACTGCCATCGCTCCTGTTGCTTTGTCCGGACCATTTTTAATGTCTGCTTCTACGAATGGGAACCAGGTTCCGTCAGCTTTCTGCAATGCATATCCTTTTTCTGTAATAGTGAATGATACCATCTGAAGAGACTCACTTGTAAAGATCTCTTTCAGGCGCTTCCACTGTGCCTGATCGGATGACTGTGCTTTCACTGCTTCTGCCAGAGATCCCAGTACTTTATACTCGCGGGTTCCGTCTCCGTGCAGGATGACACTCAGTCCGAGATTATCATATGGATCATAAATCTTATCTACTACATCATAGTCAAATGTCTCCACGCAGGTAATTCCTCTGTCCAGCACGCCCTCTTCCAGAAGTCCATCTGCGATACCCCCGATGAAGATACGGAAGATATTACCAATTCCAAAGTGTACCCATCCCGGTTCTTCTTTTGCTTTCTGCGATACTTTCTCTACATCATATCCCGGAAGTGCAATTCCAGCTTCCTTCCATGCTTCCTGATTCTTGATTCCTTCCACTGTTAATTTCATGTTTTCTTCCTCCCTTATTTACATTTTTGTTCTTTCTTGTTTTAGTTACATTTTTGACTTACGCTTATATCTAAGTTGTAAGTGTAGTATAAATCTCGCGTCATGCATTTGTCCATTGACAATAAAATACAATTCTTATCATATATTTTTATGCATTTCTCACAAAACGCCTGTAAATTCTTGTGTTGCCAACTTATTTATATTTAAATAAAAGCAGATCTTGTGCGTATGATTCACGCATAAGTAGATAAAGGAGAATAGCATGAGAGAAAAAGGAATGACAACGATTACTCTGAAAAAGATTAATCGCGATAAGGTTTACCAATATATTTATCAGCAAAAAGAGACTTCCAAGCTCCAGATCGTTCAGGATCTTCAGATGGGACTTTCCACTGTCAGTCAGAATCTGAACGAACTCGAAGCTGACGGACTGATCAGCCGGAACGGATATTTCGAATCTACCGGCGGACGCAAAGCCCAGATCATAAGAATTGTAGATGATTTTCGTATTTCTATCGGTGTGGGAATTTTAAAAGATATGTTCCATATGGTAGCCGTGAATCTCTACGGTGATGCCATTGCCACAGAGACGATTGAACTCCCTTATGAGAACAGTGACGATTATTATTATGTTCTTTCTGAAAATATCGGACAATTTATCACAGAACATAACTATGATACCGAAAAAATTGAAGGAATATCCATTGCCACCCAGGGGATTATCTCTCCGGACGGAACTTCAGTTACTTATGGAGACATTATGGGCAATACACAGATGCAGCTTTCTGATTTTTCAAAACGGCTTCCTTATCCATGTCATCTGGAACATGATTCCAAGGCTGCCGCCGATCTGGAACTCTGGAATCATCCTCAGTTTGACAGCGCTCTGATCTTCCTTCTGAATCCGAACCTCGGCGGGGCGATCATCACCAATCATGAAGTACATCAGGGAAGTCATATGCGGAGCGGACTGATCGAACACATCTGTATTGACCCGGACGGACCGGAATGTTATTGTGGCGGTCACGGCTGTCTGGAAACGTACTGTTCTGCCAATGCCCTGAAAGAAGCAGCCGGAATGCCTGTAAAGGAATTCTTCCAGATACTCCACCATTCGCCAACACCGACTCTGATACAGATCTGGCAAAATTATCTTTCACATCTTGCATTTGCGATCCGGAATCTGAATCTGGTAATCGACAGCCCGGTAATCATTAGCGGCTACCTTGCCCCATACTTTCGTAAGGAAGATATGCAGGAACTTTTGGATAAAATCAACACGGATTCCTTGTTCCAGATGTCGGAAGACCAGCTCCTGGTTGGAAATCATGGACAATACACTCCGGCGATTGGAGCTGCTCTTTATTATGTAAAGAATTTTCTGACTCCGACGGGAGCATAACAAAAGGGGTTTTGCTTTGGTAGATAAATCATCAGCCGAAGCAACGCCCCCTTTTATTAAACACGTAATGATTTACGTTCAAGATAAATATGGTTTCCGGTGCGAATCCTTCCAGATATGCATATCCCTTTTGGATAACGGCTACATCTGTCGTAAAGAAGCCTGCCAATACATCTCCTTTATTTTATTTCCTGAATCTACGCGAAAGCAAAGCCTTATTTCTTTGCTTTTCCTTCCAGTTCCAGCATGTACTTATCAAAGTCGGACATAAACAATCTGTCCTGTATCACGCGGTACTTTTCGAATTCAGTTTCCGCATGAAGCCTGGCAATTTCAGCCGTTACCCTGCCTGCATCCTGTAAAATACCGTAATCGAACATTTCAATGAAGCTGTTAAGCCTTTTTTCCCAGTCCTGCATGGTAAGCGGGATATGCCGTAATGTCATGTTTTCTGCGAAATCCAGGTATGCCGTAACCATACGGTTCAGCTGCTTCATTTCATCCTGACTCAGATAGTTCTTCGCAACCGTAACATCACTTTTCTTAATCTTTCCGTCAGGTGCATCTGCCCAGGTGGTTAATCCCATATGCTCTTTTGTGTGATCAGCTCTTTCCACGATCAGCTCAGCCGCCGTATGTCCATGAACTGCATAATGCATTTTATTCTGAACGGTTGCGTAGAATCTTCTCGTCGCTGCAGCATTTTTATCATAATCAATGGCCGTAGCATACAGGTCAGTGATCTTCTGATAAAACTTTCTTTCGCTCGCACGAATCTCACGAATGCGCTCTAACTGCTCATCGAAATACTTTTCGGTCAGATACGTTCCTCGTTTCAGCCGTTCATCATCCATGACCCAGCCTTTGATGGTGTATTCCTTTACAATACTGTTTGCCCACTTTCGGAATTGCACTGCTCGCTCATTGTTCACTTTGAAGCCTACGGCAATGATCATTTGAAGGTTATAGTGCTTGGTATCGCGTGTAACCTGACGAGAACCTTCGGTTTGAACTATCCGGAAATTCCGGATAGTTGAATCTTCCTCAAGCTCTGAATCAGAATAAATCTTCTTGATATGCTCATTGATTGTACGAACATCCACATCGTACAATGTGGCCATCATCTTCTGTGTCAGCCATATATTCTCATCCTCATAGCGCATCTCTATACTGTCCTGCTGATCCCCAACAGAGGCAACATAGGTTAAGTATTCCGCTGCGCTGGAACGGATAGTGATTTCGTCTTTTTTATTTGTCAAATCAAGCACCTCCATATATATCATGTATTATTCCCTTGAAAAATCGGATTTTCCTCTATACGAATTCTTTCACGCATTCCTGTCCTCTTCCCGCATTGCCCTGATCAGCTCAAGGAATCTTTCCTTGCTGTCATATCCGATATAAAAGCTGCCCACCGATGAAATACTATACAAAAAGCCGGAAAACTGTCCCTACACGAGGATGGAATTTGTTCTCCGGCAATTCAGACACCTTTCCTTTCATACAGGAATGCTGAACGGACAAACCGCTGCACAAAGCGGACAGTTTCCTGTATGGGTATCTGATTGTGATCAGTATGCAGATGACGGGATTCTTTTCGGGCGATACCGAAAAGGACACAGTAACGCGGATCCCACGCTTAACGCATCCGCTCTAAAAGTACGATAGTCTCCACGTCCTCGACAAAGGGGAACATGTCAACCGGCACCGCCTTCTTCATGCGGTAGCCGCCCTTTGTCAGGATCTCCAGATCACGTCCGAGTGTTTCCGGATTACAGGAGATATAAACAATCTTCCCGGGCCAAAGGGTGAGCGCAGCCTCCAGGAACTCCTCCGTGGATCCGCTTCTCGGGGGATCCATAAAAAGAACATCCAGCGGTGCCTTCTGCTCCGCCATCTCCTGCATGAAGCGGCCTGCGTCCTCCGCATAAACCGTGACATTGGAGAGCTCGTTCAGACGGACATTGGCATCCGCATCCTGGGCCGCATCCGGATTCAGCTCCACGGACAGCACCTCTTTTGCGCGGTCTGCTGCGCAGATTCCGATGGTTCCGATTCCGCAGTACGCATCCAGAATCCGTTCCTTTCCGGTAAGTCCTGCCGCATCAATCGCGATATTATAGAGCTTTTCCGTCTGAACGGAGTTTACCTGATAGAAGGATCTGGAAGAAATGCGGAATTTCTTTCCGCATAGCTCATCGGTAATATAGCCCTTCCCATACAGAACCTTTTCACGGGTTCCGAGGATCATAGAACTGTCATTGTCCTTTATGTTCTGAACAACGGACGTAATCTCCGGGTGAAGCTTTAAAAGTGCCTTTGTAAAATTGTTCCGGGACGGGAAGACCGGTCCCGCCGTCACTATCGTCACCAGAAGCTCGCCGGTCGCATGCGCGCTCCGGATCTGCACAGCCTTTACAACGCCAAGACCCGTCACCGGATCATAAACGCGCAGCTTGAAGGATGCCAGAAGTCCGTAAATGTCCTGTACAATCTCGTCTGCCCTCTTGTTCTCAATGAGGCAGTCCTTCACCGGAACAATCTCACGGGACCTTGCGCGGTACACGCCGCAGACCGGATGTCCCTTGCGGTCCAGTCCGAAAATACTGGTCACCTTGTTGCGATAACGGAAGGGATTCTTCATCCGGATCACCGGCTCTACCGGTCCGAAGGCTCCGATACACTCCTCCACCCAGGTTTTCTTTTTCAAAAGCTGCTGCTCCATCGGAAGATCAATCATGGTGCAGCCGCCGCATTTTGAAGAATACGGACAGGCCGATTTCTTCTTTTTATCTGTATGTGCTATTTCACGCTCTTTGCGTTCTTTCATAGTAATAGCTCTGGTCTCTCCATTCACTCTCACGATAATAATACCGCTCTTCCCGTTCTCGTTCTTCCCGCCAGAGTCTCTCCCGTCTGGGGGTCCATTCCTCCTCCGGAATTCTGCCGAGGATCTCTATCCCACGCAGATTCTCCGTCAGATACATTGCTTTTTCCATATCGCGGCAATTAATCCGAACAATAAAGCCGCTTCGATGCATGCTGAATAATTTTGACAAAAATGACGAATTCTCTTCTTTTACAAAATAGGAGATTCCTCCGCGAAGAAGAATGCGCTCCAGATACTGCAGAACATCTGTCGCATATACACGGCAGAAATTCACCTCGGAATCAAAATACTGATCCTCGAGCAGAATACTGGAAACGTGGTCCCGTCCCTGTTCTTCAATAGAATTGACATAGCAGCACATTGGCATGTCCCCGCTGCAGGCATCCTCCGAACCCTTTCCGGAAATCCGGAAGATGATTCCGAATTCAGCAGATTCTTCAAGATGTGGTAATTGACTTGTTCGGTTAACACAACAAATTGTAAGTCAATCGCAACCCGCGCGCAAGAGTTTTTGTTACAATTCAACAGACTTTTTGTAACAATTCATACACAGGCCTTCAGCTTGCTTTTCCCACCACGCGGAACCTCGTCCATTTCCCGCTTCGGAATCTCCAGAGGAAAAAGACAGACCGAAGGCTCCAGTCCACGTACATGGCAATTCTGGTTCCCACAACACCCAGGCCGAACACCTGTCCCAGAAGCCAGGCACAGCCAACGCGGGCAAGGAACATGGAAATCACGCCGAAAATCATGGTGTACCTCGCATCTCCGGCAGCCCGAAGCGCGCAGGGAAGCACAAAGGCCGGTGTATGGATAAAGGCAATGGCCACACATTCCATCAGCGTAATAGTTCTTGCAATCTGTTCGGTTCCCGCGGACAGACTGTAGATCCGGATGGCATACGGGAAAATCGCCATCAGAAGCGCATTGGACGGAATCGCCAGTGCCCAGGCAATCCCCATCATCTTCTTCACATAATAGCGGGCTTCCTCATAGTCATTGGCTCCGACGCACTGCCCGATCACCGTTACAATCGCAAGCTGCATGGCGCACTCCGTCGTGTAGCAAAGCGCGGTCAGCCCTCCTGCCGCTGCATTTGCCGCAATCTGGGCCGTACCAAACGTTGCAATGATGGCAGAGACCAGTATTTTTCCAACCTGAAACATTCCGGACTCCACTCCGTTCGGAAGTGCAATGGAAATGATCTTATGCTGAATGAACGAATCCCAGTGCAGAATCTCCGGAAGTCTCGCATGAAGCTCATATCGTTTTCCAAGGCAAAGTCCCATCATCAGCGTAGCTGCCGCTATTCGCGAGAGAAGTGTCGGAACCGCCACGCCAGCTACTCCCTGATGCAGCAGATAAACACCGATATAGTTCCCGACCAGGTTAATTCCGTTCATCAGGATGGATGCATACATCGTCACATTTGTTTTTTCCATCGAACGAAAAATCGCCGTTCCGCTGTTGTAGAGCCCAAGGAACGGAAACGAGAGTGCCGTGATCCAGAAATAGGTTTTCGCACTCTCCATGACATCGGCCTCTACGCTCCCATACAGTGCCTCCAGAATCGGAGAGTGGAAAATGACGCATACCGCTCCGATCAGAACCGAAATCAGGATCGTCAGCGTGAACAGCTGGCTGGCCGCTTTATTGGCGGTTTTCCTGTCACGAAAGCCCAGATACTGGGAAATGATCACCGCACCGCCGCCTCCGATGGCGCCAAGCACCTGAATGGCCAGATTGTTGATCTCATTGACAATGGCAACACCGGACATGGCCGCCTCTCCCGCACCGGCAATCATGACCATGTCCACCATTCCGACCAGTAAATTCAGAAACTGCTCAAACAGGAGCGGCACGATCAGCGCACACAGCTCCCTGTTTGAGAATCGTCTTTCCTGCATGATACTTTTCCTCATTCTCAATCTGTCAGATATTTCTCCCGCAGCTCAGCGGCTGCAAACAGAATCTGCTCCAGAAGGCCTCTCGGCGAGAGCCGAAAGGCTCCCGCACCGAAAATAATAACCTGCTCGACGAAATCACCCGTTGCCACCGTGACGCGGTTGTTCTTCGACAGCCGGTGCGCGGTCTTCTCAATGTAAAGATCCGCCGTTTCTGCTTCTTTGGTATAAACCACATCGATGTTATGATGCCGGTAAACCTCTCCTTTGCCTCCGGGAACCCGGTATGCATCGAAGACCACTATGACATTGACACCGGAATATCCGGCGTAATCGGACAGGATCTCCAGAAGGCGGTCTCTGGCGGATTTGATGTCTGTCTGTGCCAGCTCCTTCAGCTCCTCCCAGGCGAAAATAATGTTATAGCCATCCACCAGAAGGAATTCCTGAATTTCCTTGCGGGCAGCCTTTTTCGCGGATCGTGCGGAAGCCTCGCTTCCCGCAGCTTTCCCGTTTCCCTGTGCCGCTTCCGCCGAAATCCCCTGCACCGCTTCTTCGTTTCCCGCTTCCTCCGAAGGGAGCACGGTTCCTCTCCTCACATTGTCCGGATGACGCAGCTGCTCTTTGACCGGCCCGTAGGTTTTCTCAAAAATTCTCTTCAGCTCATCCTCCTCCGAGCGAAAGGCCTGCTGCCGTTCTCTGAAATCCCTGCTCTTTTCCCGATGTGCAGAGTGATCCTTCTCCTCCGCCCCATCCTCGGGGCGATCCAGCTCGATTTCCTCTGTGTGGGTGCCCGTAAAGGTATAATAATCATCCGAACGATACGCTGCCTTTGAGGACGAATCCTCCGGCTCCGGCTTCCAGCCGGTGTCCACATGCATATAATCCCGAACCCTGTCCCAGGGAACCACGGTCCCTGCTCCATGGGAGCAGAACACGGACCAGGTAGGATTCCTGCGGTCCATATCCGGATCATACTTCTTCTCTTCGATGATTTCTCTGGCGTTATGACACGGCTCATACCCCTTCCAGGATACCGACAGCCGGCCTCTCCCTCCTGTGTAGCCCGCAACCTGTGCCGCATAATCACCAAGCTCCGAGGCTGGCACCGATCCCTCCAGAACCGCCTCTTCACCGCGAAACTCCGCAGGCTGGCACCTGCCGTGCATCTGACTGATGTCCGTCATTGCCCGGCCCACATTTTCCGAAGGAATTTCCAGCGTCACATTCAGAACCGGCTCCAGCAGAATATTTTCTGCCATCATCAGGCCCTGGCGCACAGCCGCATAGGCCGCCTTTCGGAAATCACCGCCGGAGGTGTGCTTCTTATTGGCCTTTCCGCCGAGGAGGCAGATATGCACATCCGTGAGTCCCGAACCGGTAAGTACCCCCTTAAAGCTCTTTACTGCCAGCTGCGAGAGAATCAGGTTCTGCCAGTTGCGCTCCAGCGTATTCGGAATGCAGCGGTTCTCGAACGTGATCCCGCTTCCCGCATCTCCCGGCTCCAGAAGAAGATGAACCTCCGCGTAATGCCGCAGAGGTTCAAAGTGACCTACTCCCTCCACCGGACGCCGGATGGTTTCCTGATAGACAATGCTGCCCGGGCCGAACTCCGCCCGAAGATCGCTCTTTTCGCGGAGAAGATTCTTCAGAATCTCAATCTGCACCGCCCCCATAATCCGAACGGTGATGTCTCCGGTTTCCTCTTCCTTTTCGACATGGAGCATCGGCTCCTGCTCCTCCAGCTCCCGAAGAGCCTTCAGCAGCGTAAAATCATCCACCGGCTTTCCGAAGCGGTCTGTCGCGGTCACGCTGCTCGTCATAATCGGCGTCAGGATTTCTTCCTTCCTGTTCTCCTCCACGCCGAGGCCATCTCCCGCGGAGGTATAGGAAAGCCCTGCTGCCGCTGCAATTTCTCCTGCGCAGACGCTGGTTCTGGCCTCATACCGGTCACCGGAATACAGGCGCAGCTCGCTGATCTTCTCTGAGATCTCCCGCTCCTGCAGGGAAGTCTCATCGGCGTCCTCCATTCCCTCTGTACCATCCAGAGGCAGGGATCCCTGCTCCGAAGAAAACAGCATATTTCCAGCCTGCGGCATGACTTCCCGCACACTGTCCCTTACGGAAAGCGTGCCCTGGGTGATCTTCATCCAGGTGAGCCTTGTCCCGTTTTCTCTTGTGATCTTATAGACAAACGCACCAAACGGCAGATTCTCTTCCTGCTCTTCCGAAAAAGCTGCAGGCTCCGCCTCTCCCGTAAACAGCGACAGTCCCTCCAGAAGAGCCTCCGTTCCTTCGTTTCTCAGGGCGCTGCCGCAGTAGACAGGAAAAAGTTTCCTCTCCCGAATCAGACGGCTCACATCCGCCTGCTCCACGTGACCGCTCTCCAGCACGCGCTCCATCAGAACATCCTCACAGACTGCGATCCCTTCTTCATTGTCCTCGCAGATCTGCCTCTCATCAAACCGGACAAGCCCCTGCCCCAGATCGCTTCGAAGAAGCCCGAACAGCTTTTCACAGACGGCCTGCACTTCCGCAGGCTTTGCCTTTTCCCCTTCCGGAACCCGCGGCAGCAGCTGATCGATCTTATTGATAAAAAGAAAAGCAGGAACCTCATAATGCTGCAGAAGCTTCCACAGAACTCTCACCTGCGGATCCGCACCCTGCTGCGCGGTAAGATCTGCGGCACTGACCACCAGCACTGCCGCATCCAGAACGCGCAGCACGCGCTCCATCTCCGGAGAAAAATCCACATGGCCCGGCGTGTCCAGAATGGTAAACGGACGATCACCGATCCGAAATCTTGCAAGCTTCGAATAAATCGTGATCCCCCGCTTTTTCTCCATTTCATCCGTATCCAGAAACGCGTCGCCATGATCCACGCGTCCCCGCTTTTTTACTGCTCCCGTCTGAAACAGGATGCTCTCCGATAACGTTGTCTTTCCGGCATCCACGTGTGCCAGAATGCCGATGGTTGTATTTTTCATGCTCTGATTTCCCGCTTTTTTTCGTATTTCGATGTACTCTTGTTAATTTTACAAAAATATGACAGTAATTTCACCGTTATTTTCGGCACAGGAGTTTTGCAAAAAAGCTTGCCGAACTTTCTGAACCTTCTATACTTTTAACTGTGACGAATCATTCAGTACTGCCGCGCTGCGGCACATAAGGAGGAACACATGGAGCAGTTTAGTCCTGTCAAGGAAGGAAAAGTACGCGAGATTTACGACATCGGCGATTCTCTGATCATGTATGCCACCGATCGTATCTCTGCATTTGACGTAATTCTGAAGAACAAGGTAACCAACAAGGGCCGGGTTCTGACCCAGATGTCCCGTTTCTGGTTTGACTATACCAAAGATGTGATCCCGAATCACATGCTCAGCGTAGATGTAAATGATATGCCTGCGTTCTTCCGCACGGAGGAGTTCCGCGGACGCAGCATGCTGTGCCGCAAGCTGACCATGATCCCCATCGAGTGCATCGTGCGCGGCTACATCACCGGCTCCGGCTGGGAGAGCTACAAGAAGAACGGCACTGTCTGCGGCATTCAGCTTCCGGAAGGCCTGAAGGAATGCGACAAGCTGCCTGAGCCGATCTACACTCCCAGCACCAAGGCAGAAATCGGTGATCACGACGAGAACATCTCCTACGAGAAGAGCATCGAGGTTCTTGAGAAGGCATTCCCCGGCCACGGTGAGGAATATGCGAAGAAGATCAAGGACGCAACCATCGCCCTTTATGTCAAGTGTGCCGATTATGCACGCACCAGAGGCATCATCATTGCCGACACCAAGTTTGAATTCGGTCTGAATGAGGACGGCGAGGTTATTCTTGCCGATGAGATGCTGACTCCCGACTCCAGCCGCTTCTGGCCGGTAGAAGGCTACGAGCCCGGTCATTCCCAGCCCTCCTTCGACAAGCAGTTCGTACGTGACTGGCTGAAGGCAAATCCGGACAGCGATTACAACCTTCCTCAGGAAGTCATTGACAAGACCATCGCCAAGTATCTCGAGGCATATCGCCTTCTGACCGGAACAGAGCTGGAATTCTGAGGAAGTTTTCCGAAGTTCCGTTCAATTTCACAGAACAAACGAGTAAAAAAGGTGCCGCAGCGCTTTTCGGATTTTCTCCGATCCGCGCTGCGGCACCTTTTTTTATCGCTTATACTCTGTGATCCGGATGTTCTGTCCAGTCACATCCTTCCTCTCTTAGTTCCGTCCGAAGAGATCTCCGAAGGGGAAGGAGTAATACTGACCGGACTCTGCTTCCTCTTCCGTACTGCCCTGTCCGTTTTCTGCCTGACTGCTGCTGTCCTGGCTGTCGGAATCCTCTTCCGTGCTCTCCGAGGAGCTATCCTCCGAGTTCTTTCCGTTGTTGTAGCCGAAGCTGTGCTTATTGCCCTGGCTCTTCTGGGAATTCTGACTGTCCTCGAAGTTCTCGATGGCACTCTTATCCCCAAGAGTTACCTCAACCGTCTGCTTGTCATAGGCTCCCGTTCCATCCTGTCTCTCGATGGTAAGCTTGATCGTCTCACCGGCTGCATAGTAGGTCAGCTGCTTCTGCAAGGTTTCCATATCGGAAACCGAGGTTCCTTCAATCGCCGTAATGATATCGCCCTTCTGAAGGTCCGAATCCGCAGCTCCGCCGCCATCGATGATCTGCGCGATGTACACGCCCTGCGGCATGTTGTATGCACTGGAAACCTGACTGGTCACGCTGACGCCGCTGATTCCAAGATATCCTCTGTCTTCCTCTGCCACCGTTTCCTTGGTCTTCTGATTCATCAGATCTTCAATGATCGGAACGGCTCTGGAGATCGGAATGGCAAAGCCCATGCTGTCTACCTTCTCTCCGCCGATCTTACTGGAGTTGATGCCGATCACGTTGCCGTTTAAGTCAACCAGGGGTCCGCCGGAGTTTCCGGGGTTAATGGCTGCATCTGTCTGAATAAAGGTTCCGGATACGTTCTCCACCTGAAGCTCACGCTCCAGGGCACTGACAACACCGGTTGTAACCGACTGTCCATAGCCAAGTGCATTGCCGATTGCAACCACCGGCTCGCCGATCTTCAGCTCATCCGAATCCCCAAGGGTTGCTACCTCGATCTGATTCATTGTGTCACTGTCGATGTCCTTCAGCTTGACGGCGATGACCGCCAGATCATTTCCGGCATCCGTTCCCTTGATCTTCGCCTCTGCCGTGGACTCATCAATAAACTGAACCTCCAGGCTGTCCGCATCCTCTACCACATGATTGTTTGTTGCAATCAGGAGCTCACCGTTATCCTCATCCTTTGCGATGACAATTCCCGAGCCCGTGGAGGTTCCTTCCTGTGCATAGGTCTGTCCGAAGAAATCCTGCGTGGTCTGGGTAAAATTGTTGTAGACCGATACCACAGAGGGCATAACATCCTCTACGACCTGCGTGACATCCGTCACAACCGCAGAGCCGGTTGTTGTCTTAAGCTCATCGCTTGCCTTCTTCTGTGCCCCGCTGCTCTCAGAAGAATCCGACGCGTTCTCCGAAGCCTCCGCAAGACTCTTGTTCTCCTCGGTGCTTCCTGAAGAAGCGCTCTCTTCCGTCTTCGCAGGAGCCTCACCCTTCGTCAGATCTCTGGCATAGAAGCCGCCGGCTACACCGACTGCCGCTGCAAGAACAACGGCAATGACAGCCATCCCGCCATGCTTCTTCCCGCCACGCTTCTTTCCGCCGTTTCCATTCGGATCATACGAGCCGTTTCCTCCCGTCTGGTAAGAGGAGCCGCTCCCGTTTGACTGATATCCGGTCGAATAGCTGCTGTGGTACTGATAATTTCCGTTTCCGGTCTGGCCGGTTGCTCCATTGTTGTTCTGATTCAGATTCTCATTGAATTCATCCGACATGGCAGATACCTCACTTTCCTGCTCAATCTATCACTGACTCATTCCGAATATATTTCGAAATGCTTCTCAAACTGATTTCCCGATTGGTTTCCTTTAAAACAATTCTGAGTATACTGGATAATTGTGTTCAAAGTGTGTTCGATTTTTGCAACATTTGTGATCTAATAAGAACATCCGATCAACATCAGACAGAATCATATTCGATTCTTTGCAGCGAAAAAGAACAAGTAGCAGATAGAAGGAAAACAGAAATGATTGAACTGCAACCGTCAGCCGAAAAGAAAAGAGCCGTTCTTGCCGGCCTGAATACAGATAAGTCGCCGGAGCGCTACCTCTCCTCCATGAAGGAGCTTGCACAGCTCACAGAGGCCTGCGATCTGGAGGTGACATCCTCCCTTGTCCAGAATGCACCGGCCGTCACGCAGAAGACTCTGTTCGGCCGCGGCAAGGTGGAGGAAATCAAAACCGCTGTCCTTGCGGACGATGCGGATATTGTGATTGTTCAGGAATCCCTGACTCCCATGCAGGTCCGGAATCTCGAGGATTTTCTGGATACCGAGGTCATGGACCGCACCGGCATCATCCTGCAGATTTTCAGCACAAGAGCAAGAACCCGCGAGGCAAGACTTCAGGTGAAGTCTGCGCAGCTCCAGTATATGCTGCCAAGACTCGTCGGCATGCGCAAGAACTTAAGCCGCCAGGGCGGAGGCTCCGGCCGCCTCTCCAACAAAGGTGCCGGAGAGGAGAAGCTGGAGCTCGATCGTCGTCACATCGAGCACCAGCTTGCAGAAATCAACCGTCAGCTGAAAGAGGTTGAGAAGGAGCGCTCCACACAGAGAAGCCGGAGACTCCGGAGCGGCCTTCCACTCGTTTCTCTTGTCGGCTACACCAATGCCGGAAAATCCACTCTGATGAACGGTCTGCTGTCCCTGTGTCCGAATCCTTCTGACTCTGCCCAGGACAGAACCGTACTGGAAAAGGACATGCTCTTTGCCACGCTGGACACCTCTGTGCGCAGCATCCGGATTCCCGGACATTCTCCGTTTCTTCTGAGTGATACCGTCGGCTTTATCTCCGACCTTCCGCACACATTGGTAAAGGCCTTCCGCTCCACCCTGGATGAGGTGAAATATGCGGATCTTCTCGTGGAGGTCGTGGACTATTCCGATCCGGAATGGCAGGAGCAGCTGAAGGTCACCCGCAGAACGCTGGACGAAATCGGTGCTTCCGACATTCCGACTCTTGTTGTCTATAACAAGGCCGATCTCTGCGAAGACCTTCCCGTTCTTCGTTCCTTCCCGGATCACATTTACTTCTCTGCAAGGAACCGCGATGGGTATGAGCCGCTCCTTAATCTGCTCGATCAGACGCTCGATGGCAAAAAGGAGCAGCACACCTACCTGCTTCCCTACTCCTGCGGCGGCCTGTTGAATGAAATGCAGAAGAAATATCCGGACAGCCGGACGGAGTATCTTCCGGAGGGAGTAAAGCTGGACATCACACTCTCAGCCAAGGATGCAGGGAAGCTGGAACTCTATCGGACAGAATAGAAATCCGGATCCTCTTCCACAATTTCAATTTCCAGATAGTCGAAGGGAAGCTCTTCCACAAAGCTGTCCTTCGAGAAGCGGCACTTGGCTCGTCTCTGGAAATCCCGTATGTTCTGATCCAGCCAGATCGGCTCCGGCAGATCGAATTCATGACAAGCCCTGGTCAATGCGTGAAAGACCTTATGGGTTCTTGTCTCCTCCGAGCCATCCTCTATTGTAATCTCACGGAGGAGGTGTCCCCCGTCCCATTCCTTTGCCCATAATCGAAACATTGTTTTTCCTGCCATTTCCGGATATCCGCTTCCTGCTGCCAATAACCTGTACTCAGTATCATGTACAAAAAACGGGCGAAAAATCAAGCGGTATTTTCACGCTCGCTTTTCGCCCGTTCTCATTCGCTGATGTTTATTCCCTGTTTGCTTATGCGATCCGATCAGTCATCGTATCCGTTCGGGTTCTGGCTCTGCCATCTCCAGGAATCCTCGCACATGTCTCGAATTCCATACTGGGCCTCCCAGCCAAGCTCCGCCTTTGCCTTTGCAGCAGAGCAGTAGCAGGTTGCGATGTCACCTGCACGTCTTCCGTCAATGACATACGGAATCTGGATTCCGGTTGCCTCTTCGAAGTTCTTCACGATATCCAGTACGCTGTAGCCAACTCCGGTTCCCAGGTTATAAATGCTGAGGCCGGATCCGGGAGCAAGCTTCTTCAGTGCGCAGACATGACCCTTTGCAAGGTCAACCACGTGGATATAGTCACGGACACCGGTTCCGTCCGGAGTATCATAATCGTTGCCATATACGTGAAGCTTCTCCAGCTTGCCGACAGCAACCTGCGTAATGTAAGGCATCAGATTGTTCGGAATGCCGTTCGGGTTCTCGCCCATCGTTCCGGACTTATGCGCACCGATCGGATTGAAGTAGCGAAGCAGAATCACATTCCACTCCGGATCTGCAAACTGAATGTCTGTCAGAACCTGCTCCAGCATGGACTTCGTCCAGCCGTAAGGGTTCGTGCACTGTCCCTTCGGGCACTCTTCCGTGATCGGTACAAAAGCAGGATCCCCGTATACCGTTGCAGATGAAGAGAAAATAATGTTCTTGCAGCCGTGCTGACGCATCACATCCACCAGAGTCAGGGTGCCTGTGATGTTGTTGTCATAGTACTCCCAAGGCTTCTTCACCGATTCGCCGACAGCCTTCAGCCCTGCGAAGTGAATCACTGCCTCCGGCTTCTCTGCATCAAATACCTTGTTCAGACCCTCGCGGTCACGGATATCCACCTGATAGAAGGGAACCTTCTTCCCTGTGATGGCTTCGATTCGTCCCAGTACCTTCTCACTTGCGTTGTAGAGGTTGTCCAGAATGACCGGCTCATGTCCTGCATTCTGCAGCTCCACTACGGTATGACTTCCGATAAAACCTGCGCCGCCTGTTACAAGAATCTTCATCGTTTGTCTCCTCCTGTGATCATTTGACTTCCTGAATCAGTTTTCTTATCAAGCCTTTTTCGCTGCTGCACGGCTTCTCGCCTTGCGGGCCTCCAGTGCCTCTCTCTCCTTTGCAGCCTCATCGAATTCCTTCTGCTGCTGCAGGATCAGCTCCTTGTCATCAAAGTAATTGATCTTCATCGCTTCCTTGACTTCATGAAGAGTATTGGCAGCGGTTTCCTCCGCCTTCTCGGAGCCCTTCTTCAGAACCTCGTAAACATAATCAATATTCTTCTCATATTCATGACGACGGTTCCGGATCGGCTCCAGCGTTGTCTGAAGAACGCTGTTCAGGAACTTCTTGACCTTCACGTCGCCAAGTCCGCCGCGGCGGTAGTGGTCCTTGAGCTCATCCAGATTTGCATAGTCCGGAAGAAACTCTTCAAAATGCTCCGGCTTAACAAAAGCATCCAGATACGTAAAGACCGTATTTCCTTCGATCTTTCCGGGATCCTCAATCCGGAGATGGTCCGGATCCGTGAACATGCTCATGACCTTCTTCTTGATATCATCCGGCTCCTCGGACAGGTAGATGCAGTTGCCGAGAGACTTGCTCATCTTCTCCTTGCCGTCTGTTCCGGGAAGGCGCATGGATGCCTGATTCTCCGGAAGCAGAATCTCGGGCTCCACAAGAACCTCACAGTTATACGTATGATTGAAGCTGCGGACGATTTCTCTCGTCTGCTCAATCATCGGCTCCTGGTCCTCGCCCGCAGGAACCGTGGTCGCCTTGAACGCGGTGATGTCGGCTGCCTGCGAAATCGGATAGGTGAAGAAGCCAACCGGAATGCTGCCGCCGAAGCCGCGCATGCCAAGCTCCGATTTCACCGTAGGGTTTCTCTGAAGTCTTGCAACCGTCACCAGATTGGCATAGTAGAAGGTCAGCTCCGTCAGCTCCGGGATCTGCGACTGAATCAGAATCGTCGTCTTCTCCGGATCGATGCCTGCGGACAGATAATCCAATGCTACGTTGATGATATTCTTGCGCACCTTCTCCGGGTTGTCCGCATTGTCCGTCAGCGCCTGTGCATCTGCGATCATGATATTGATTTCGTCATAATCACCGCCATTCTGCAGCTCCACTCTGCGGCGCAGAGATCCTACATAATGTCCGATGTGAAGACGTCCCGTCGGACGGTCACCGGTTAAAATAATCTTTCCCATTTCCTGTTTCCTCTCACAAATTTCATAACTCTCCAAACAATAATTATAGCGCCTTTCCATCCGTATCCACAAGTGTCCACCCCTTCCAGTAATCACGCATCGCTTCCGGATCCGGAATCTGGTTGTTGCGGTGACGAAGCGGACGGATCAGGATCTTCGGTTCTCTGGCATTCAGCCGCCCTCCCCAGAACGAAAAGGTCGAGTTTGCTGCGATCACACCGTTGCAGTGCATCATCAGCTGCATATCCAGCAGGCTGTCCTCCCCTTTATTCCAGTCGCATACCGTGATCTCCTCGCCCAGATTGCCGAACCGGCAGGCATGTGCAAAGCCAGGGTCATCGGAAAAGACATAGAAATGAATTCTCCTTCCGCTCCTTGCAGCCTCCACAGCGCGTTCCAGAAAATCAATGGCTCCCTGATAATAGCTCTCCGTACAGATTCCTCCAAGAAGCGGTGCGTTTTCCGGATCCAGATAATCCCCTCTCCGGATGTGCACGGCACAGGAAAAGGTGTATGCATCCTCCATTTCCGTGATGACCGCCTGGTTTGCCGCATTCACGGCAGGCTCTGCGCTCTCCGGAAAAACAAACACCTTGCGGAGCTCTCCCAGGATGTCCTCATAATACTTCGTGCAGGCAAAATAGCCATCCAGATAGGCATCCTCCAGTCCGAAAATTTCCGGATGATACATCCGGCTCTCCGTAAACCGCTTTCCGGCCGCCTTCCCGCCAAGATGCAGCTTTCTTGCCGCCTTTCCCCAGAAAGAGCTGCTGCCAAGAAGCTCTCTTTTCTCCTCCTCCGTGCACTCCTCAAACGGAAGATTCCGGAATTTCAGAAGCTCGCAGCTTCTCGGAGCCAGCATATTCTTCTGATTGTCCTCATCGAACCAGGAAAGATCCAGCTTTACATCCTTTCCAAGGCTCCTCAGCTTGCAGTACAGCGCATACTGCTGCATCTGATTTCCCAGTCCGCCCTTTACTTCAACAATAATCATGTGATCCTTTCACGCCGCAGATCCTACTGCGCAAGCATTAAAAAGTAACCTTTCCCGCTGCTCCCGACGGGCAGCCCGGCATCTGACCACGTTCAGCTTCGGACAAAGTCCGCAAGAAACGCAAGTACCGCTCCCTGTCCCCAGGGATAATTCCCATACTGCTGCCGGTACTGGGCAAAATCCGTGCACTCCGCCGAAGCCTGTCCGATCTTTCCATCCTCCGAAACCATCGAAAACAGCTTTTCTGCCGCCTGCTCCAGAGCCCGCTTTACATTTTCGCCGCTCCCCGTTTTCTTCATCCGAAGAAGACTGTAGCAGATCATCCCCGTGGCCGAGGTGTCCGCAGGCCCCTCCAGACAGTCCAGCTGCCAGGAGAAAAGATGATCCTCCCGGATCCTTTCGAGAATTTCACCGAGCATCCGTTCCGTCTGCGCCGTAATTTCCGGGTTTCCCATCTCCTGCAGGCTCTCTCCGGAAAGTCCGAGAAGAAGCCATCCGACAGCTCTCCCCCATCCGATGATTCCCAATTTGACACCGCTTTTCTCATCGTAGCCGTGATAAGGAAGTCCGCTTCTCTCATCCATCCCGTTCTTCAGGAAAAGAGACATCTGACGCTCCGCAAGAGATGTGGCTTTTCGTCCCTTTTCTCCTGTGACTCTTGCATATTCCGCATAAAAAAGACACGTCTGGCCTGCACCGTCCGCATAAATCCAGTCATTCCTGCTTCTCTGCCCGTAAACAATGGCTCCCTCCGGATCCCTCCTGCAGCGCTCCAGATAGTCAAAAATCCTGTCCGCAGCCTGAAGATATCTCTCCTTCCCGGTTCTTTCGAAGAGCCGGAGCATCACCGCACCGGCAAGGGCATCATCCGGATTGCCAACCGGCATGCCGCGGTCAAACCAAAGGTCCAGATAGCCCTCTGCCTCCGTAAGATGATCTGCCTCCACAAGCCCGAGAAGCAGAAGCCCCGCCGGCCAGAACAGAAGGTCCGCTGACGCTTCCTTTCTTCCAAGAAGCCGCTTTGCTGCCGACTTTACCTTTCTTTTCCACGTCGGATGCGCGAGCTGATAAAGCTCTCTTCCGGCTTCCTCCGCCATTTTCTCAAGGATCTTTTCTCTCTCTGCCTGCATTTTCACACCTTCCCGAGCTTTTTCAGAGCGACCTGCTTCAGATACCGGAATTCCCGGGATCTGCCAAAAAGAAGAAGGAACACGCCGTTAAATACAAACGTAATGATCACCACCATCAGAAGAAAGCTTCCGATCGCCGGCTGCGCCATCACACGGTTTCCCACAAGCTTCAGACCTGCGGCAAGCACGGCAACCGTTCCCGCATAGCGAAGCGACTCTGCAAAATAGGACCGGCTTGACCTTCCAAAGCAAACCCTGTAGATAATGACCGGTTTGGTCAAATTTGCGATCAGCCCCGAAATCACCGTTCCGATGTAAATGCCGGCAAGTCCGATCTTCTGTACCAGCCAGATGGACAGGACCAGATTGACGCCGCCCTGAATGAGCGCAAGATATTTGTCCTGCTCAAACACACCCGCCGCTGTTTTGTAATTGGACAGCACGATCCGATCGCCCTTGAAATACAGATCGATCAGAATCAGTGTCACGGCAGAAGCCGGAAGAACCCAGGCATCTCCAAGCCAGATCCGTACAAGCGGCGTGAGCAGAACAAAGAACCCGGTCACCGCAAAGCCGTATACCCAGCTTGCGAAGAAGCGATATACCTGAAACAGCTCATACTGCCGCTCCTTCGTCTCCGTGGCAATGAGATTGCCGAAGCTCGAAATCACCGAATTGAAAATGATGTTGACGAAGTTCGTCACGGCATTGATGACCAGATTGTAATTGTCCACGATGCCGGACATCGCAACTGCAATAAACGAGGAAATAATCAGCGAGTCCGTCTGCAGTCTTGCCACATCACCGACCTTGTGCAGAACGAGCGCCTTTGTTTTTCTCCAGACCTCTCCGGACTCCTCCCTGGACAGCGGCTCCACATTTTTATCCCGAAGGAACGGATACAGCCGGTCCAGATACCAGGAGACGAAAATCTTCTGCGCAAGCTGCACGAACATATCGGTCAGAAGATAGAACAGGAAATTCCCGGTGAGCACGATCACCGCCATCTGGAGAAGCGTCACCGTGATCTTGGTGATCGTATTGATATTCGTCTGAATGTAATTGCGCTGCTCGGCATTGCACAGGCTGTACTTGTAGGAGACAAAATACGTGCTGACCGTATTGAACAGAAAGATCAGATAATAAACCGTCATCTCCCGCACGGTAATGGAGCCCGGATCCTTGATGAGATATTTCAGGAAGGGCGCAATGGCAAGTCCGATCCCCGCTACCACCAGCGCGATGACCGTGTATGCCTTCCGGTACATCTTCATGTAGGACTTGATCTTCTCTGTATTTTCCTCGGCCACAGGCCGGTAGAGCGCGAAGTTCAGCGCCGTCCCGATGCCAAGCTCTGCCATCGACAGGATGGACAGAATATTCGTATAGAGCGAATTGACACCGAGAAGCTGCTCGGAGAGATGCCGGATGAAAATCGTACGGAGAACAAAGGACATCAGCGCGGTCGCTGCCTGTCCGAGGTATCCGAATGCAATGTTTCTCTCTGCCAGCCGCACCCTCCCGGCTGTGTTATTTTTCTTATGCTTGTCCATGAATCACCTTGTGAAGCTCCTCTGCGCTTCTGCCGGTTTCCGCGCGGAATCGGGAGGCACCGCCAGCAAGCTCATAACGGATCTGGTCCTCGTTGGCAAGAAGCCAGCTCCAGGCCTCCAGCATCTGCTGCGGATCCTTCAGCGTCTGAACGGGAAGAATATACTTCTCCTCCGTGCCGAACAGGTCTCTTGCAATTCCTCTTGCCTTGACGGAATAGCCGACCACCAGCGTCGGAATGATCGTGGAATAAGCGGCAATGGTTGCATGCGTTCTTGCTCCTATGAAAAAACGGCAGTTGGCAATTACGCCTTTTAACTTCTCCGCAGACATGTCCTCGATCAGAGAAACTCTCCCGGTATCGCGGAACATCTCATAAAGCTTCCGAAGAGGCGTAAAATCATTGCTCCGATCCCAGACCACATGAGGAATCAATGCCACCTTCATGTTGGTGGAGCGAAGAATCTCACGAATCAGCTCCGCATAGCTGCGAAGCGGCGCGGAAGGATCTGCCGCATAGTCCTCCACCATCGGGCTTAAATTGATGCCGACCGTATTCCCGGACTCGAAATCCTCCGGAAGTCCGCTCTCATCCACAGGAAGCGAGAAGGCAGGATCCGGACAGTATACTACCTTCGCCGCTCCCTCTTCTCCATATGCCTCCGAAAGTGCCTTGCGGATGGCTTCGAAGGAGATGCTCTCTCTTGCAATGATCTTCTCGTAACGGTACAAATCCTCGGTCAGAGGCCCCTTTGTCTGAAGGAGCTCCGGCTCTATGGAGCAGCCAAGGAGCACCGTTTTCGTCCCCTGCCTGCAGAGCATGGAATTTGTCAGCATCAGATCCTTCGTCATAATGGGGTAGCAGTAATTGTCCCCGCCGATGGAAACCGCAAGCTTCGGCGCATTTTTCCCGGTCAGAGCCCGGAAGCGATAACGCAGAAAGGACTCTTCATCTCCCGTGAGCTTTCGAAGTGCATAGTAAAACGCATGCGCCGCAACGTGATCCGCAAGGTGCTGCTCCTCCACAATCCGGGTTCTTGCCTTTACCTCCGCAGGCAGATATTTCTCATCCTCCGCCGCCGAATTCGTCATCAGTGTAAACCGGTCCACCGGCATCATCCGGACCAGGGAATCCACAATTGCCTCGCAGCCATGATTTCCGCTGCCTGCATGCATATAAAGCGCAATATCACTCATACAATCTCCTGTAAATGCCGGGAAATCTCCCGAGCAGAAATGATTTGATCCGATAGTCAAAGGGAATTCCCGAAGCCGCCCCCGGAAGCTTCCGGTGCTGCAGCAGCTTATCCCGGCACAGACGGAATTCTTCTTCATATCCTGTCCGCTCCTCTTTCGGGAGCTTTGCGATCTTGGAGGCCGTCAGAACGTCCGAAACAATCTGCAGTGCTCCGAGTCTTGCCCGTGCCTCCTTGTCCTTAAGAAGCTCCGGAAGATTTCTCTCCAGAACCCTTTCCGCCTCCTCCCAGCACCGGATCTGATCCATATAAGAGGGCGTAAACGGCCGTTCCATCGCCCCCTTCGGATTCACGGTATACCGGTACAGCTTCTCCTGCTCCAGAAGTGCGTAGACCGTGTCCTCCCGGATCAGTGACACAACGAACAGCATATCCTCTCCGATCGTCAGTCCCTTCTGAAATCTTCGGTCTCCGATGAGCTCTTTTGTAAAAAGCTTGCTCCATACCCGGGTATCCCGAAGAAAAACCGCATCCTTCACAATCGCTGCTCCGTTCAGAATCCGCGGCAGCATCTCTGCAGTGGCCTCTTTGTCCGGAATTCCTGTTGCCTGCTCCTCTGCCCTTGCTTCCTCTGGTGTCACGCTCCGGAAGCCGCAGCCGCAGATCGAAGCCCCTGTTCTCTCATGCAGCTCATACAGACATTCCAGCATTCCGGGCTCCATGGCATCGTCTGCGTCCAGAAAGGTAATGAAATCCCCCTCTGACAGCTCAAGGCCACGGTTTCTCGCCTCCGAAACACCCTCATCCTCCATGTGAATCACACGAAACGTGACCGGCTCACAGGAACCGGCTTCCGGCTGCGGCTCCTTCCGGTACCGGTCGCAGAGGTTTCCGCTCGCATCGCTCGAGCCGTCATCCACCAGAATCACCTCCAGTGAGATTCCGTCCCTTCTTCGCAGCGTCTGCCGCAGCACACTCTGCACCGCAAGGTCCAGCGTCTTCTCCGCATTATGCACAGGAATGATAATACTGATCTTCTTCATTCTGAAATCACCTGTCATTGTTCTGTCTTCCTGCTGCCCCTTGCCTGCAGAAGGAACACGCTCCGCACCGCACGAATCCGCAGACCGGAGGGCTTCTTCATGACAAAGGAAAGAAGGCGGTTCGCAGGATCCCGGATCGGTTTCCCATATTTCCGGATTCGATCTGCAGCATTCTCCCTCCGGCACAGCTCCTGCACCCTTGAGACGACCTCCCTCTCCGGTACGTTCTGTCTGCGCATCTCATTTTTCAGAACCAGAAGGAAGAGAAACAGGAATTCCTGCTCCGCCTGAAGGTGTCCGTTCGGAACCTTTTTCTCCTCCATCTCCCGGTGGAGAATGTCCAGAAGCCGCCGGATGTTGTCATACATTCCGGCGTCATAACCATGCGCCATGGAATCCGAAACAAAGCGGTAATGGTAATCATAGTTCTCCGCAAGAACCACGACGCGCTCTGCATCCAGAAGAACAGGAACGGTAATGCTGACATCCTCTCCCATCCGGATCTTCGGATCACAGAAGTGAAGATTGTCCAGAAGAAGCTCTCTGGAGAACAGCTTCATACAGCGGGACAGAATCAGGGTCCTGTTCTCGTTTCCAAGGAGTCTCTCCTGAAGCTCCCTTCGAAGGCGCTCTCCCTCATATATTCCGGGAGCTGCCGCATTGCTCTTCTTCTCCTTCGTGTGATTCCATTCTCTTTCAATGACATACCCGCCGCAGATCACCTGCTTCCAAGGTGCACTGCCGCCCGCAAGGCTCGCCGTCATCTTCTCCAGACAGTCGCGCTCCAGCCAGTCATCGCAGTCAAGAAAGCACAGATAAGGAGCCCTGCACTCCGTGACGCCGCGGATCCAGGTTGCCATCAGTCCTTCGTTCTTCTTATGAATGACGCGGACCCTTGTATCCTGTGCAGCCGCCTCGTCACAAAGTGCGCCGCTTCCATCCCGGGAGCCGTCGTCAATCAGCCACAGCTCCAGATCCCGAAAGGTCTGGGAAAGAACACTGTCAATGCACTCCTGCAGATAGCTTTCTCCATTGTAGACGGGGACTATCACCCCGACCAGTGCCGCAGTTCTTTCCGCTCCGTCCGCCGTTCCCTGTGCTGTTTTTCTCGCCGCTTCCTGCGTCATTTCTGTTCTCCTGTTTCTCCCAGCACCGACCGGTAAACCTCCTCCAGTCCGTCCAGATGCCGTTCAAAGCTGTATTCCTGTTCCGCACGATTGTACGAAGCCTTGGAAGCCTCCTCCCAGGCCGCAGAATCCGACAGAAGACGGATGATTGCCTCCGCCATTTTCCCGGAATCGCCGACCTCTGCCAGCACTGCCTGCGGACCGTTTCCCGCAAGATTCGGAATCCCGCCGACATTCGTCGTCACCATCGGAAGTCCGTAGCCCATGGCCTCCAGAAGGGACATCGGCATTGCCTCCATGTGAGAAGGGAGAAGAAAGACCATGCTCTCCCGAAGAAGCTTCTCCTTTTCCTCTCCGCGCACCCAGCCGGGCAGAACCAGATTCTCCGTGCGGAGCTTCTCCGAAAGTCCCTCTGTCACAAGAGCCTCGTCCCCGACACCTCCCAGAACGAAGGTGACAGCGGGAACCTCCTGTGCCACCCTGCGGATGATCTCCGGCATCTCCCGCATTCCCTTTCCTTCCGTAAGAACACCCAGGTACAGCACCTTCTTGTTCTCATTCCGCAGTTTCCGGAAATTCTCCTCCATCACCTCCGGATGCAGAACACTGTAGTTGGGAATGACCACAATTTTCTCCTTCGGAAAGGTCACAGACAGAACCTCCCTCCAGTGCTCCGTCAGTACAATCATCCCGCTGCACTTTCCATAGGTTTTCCGCACCAGCCTCTTCTTCCATTCCGGCGCATTCTCATAGAATTCCGAAAAGGCCGATCCGTGGATGTGATTGACCACAGGAATCCCTTTTCTGGCTGCCATCTCAATGAACGGGAGCTTGCGGAAGAAGCTCGGCCCGAACGAAGAATGAATATGAACAAGTTCCGGCGGATCCTTGCGCAGGATCTCCCGGAACTGCCCATATGCCTTCAGTGCTTTTTTCAGTTTATCGGTCTTGCTCCCGTCGCAGTAGGACTGCACATACGTAACCCTGCAGTCCTTCTCCAGACGGCTTCCGTAATACCCTGAGGTCACAGCGGCAATTCCGCCGTGTACCATAGGATCCGGAACAATCATGCAGATATGGTGCATCATTTTGCTCCTCTGTGCCCGAGAACCACGATCACGGTCTGCAGCAGAATCTTGAAATCCAGTGTCAGAGACCAGTTGTCGATGTACTGAAGATCCAGCCGCACCACCTCGTCAAAATCCGAGATTTCGCTTCGTCCGCTCACCTGCCACATGCCGGTCAGTCCGGGCGTCATCGACAGGCGGCGGCGATAATGCTCGTCGTACTGTTCAAATTCGTCCTCGGTCGGAGGTCTCGTGCCGACAAGGCTCATATCTCCCTTCAGAACATTCAGAAACTGCGGGAATTCATCCAGACTGGTCTTTCGGAGAAAGGCCCCGACCTTCGTGATGCGGGGGTCATTGTCCATCTTGAACATAAGACCCTTGACTTCATTTTCCCGCTCCAGCTCCTTCTTCCTCTGCTCTGCATCCTGGTACATGGAACGGAATTTATAAATTTTGAAACGACGGCCGTTCTTGCCGACTCTGGTCTGTGCGAAGAATACCGGTCCCGGAGAGTCAAGCCGGATCGCAGGAGCAATAAACAGGGTCAGGATTCCGGTGATTGCCAGTCCGACCAGTCCGCCCAGAATGTCGAACATCCGCTTGATCAGAAGTCTCTTATAGCTGGAACGGAACCGCGTATAGGTCACGGTCGTGTAATCCGCGAAGGTTTCCACCTTTGTAGTCGTCCCCCCGACGTCCGGAAGATCCAGATTGTAGCGGCACACAACGCCCATCTCTTCAAAGCCGTCAATCAGCGGCCGGACCTCCTCCTGCGTCAGTCCCGGCGTGTTGATAAAGACCTCATCAAACGGAATCTGCGTCAGCTTCTCCGTCATTTCCCGGAAATAAGCCTTTTTCTCTTCCTCGTTCTTGTCTCTCGTATTCCGCACGGAAGCCGATCCGACCACCTGAAAGGACAGATCCGTGTTGTTGCGGATTCGTGTGATCGTCTCGTCGATCTGATCCGCCGGCGCAACCACCAGCACCTTGGTCACGAGCTTGTCATCTGTGTAGATCCGGTGCAGGAACTTTTTGAACAGGATGTGCGCGGTATACATGACCACCAGATTGATCCAGATGAAATTCAGGATTACCTGGCGCGAGAGAATCCAGCTCCAGCGTGCGAAAAAGACAAATGCCAGCGATACCAGAATCATCACGCCGTTGAACTGCAGAATCGCCATCAGCTCGCGGAAGGCTCCCCGCCGGAGAAAATCCCGGTTCCACTCGTTGAAGAAGCCATACACCGTGCAGAACAGCAGGAAAACAATCAGCACCGCATAGTGCAGAGTTTTGCTTCCCCAGTCATTGTTCCTTGCAAAGCGAAGGTTGGTCGCAATCCAATAGGAGACAGATATGCAGATCATGTCAATCAGCCACAGGCCATAGACCTGAACGACTCTGTTCTTCTGATTCATTCTTACCTCTCTTACCGCTTGGCGGGTTCTGTTCTTCCCAGCATCTTCGGCAGATACAGGGCAGCAATAAACAGTGCGTAATTTCTTCCGATATAGGCAGACACCAGATGCGCCTCGAAAACCGTATACAGGCCAAAGCAAAGGAGCAGCATAAAGGCTGCCTTGTCTCTTGTTTTTCTCGCATGCTCCAGAAGAGCAAAAGTGAGGCCGATGATGACAAGTGCCGGGATGACGCCGTACCAGTACACCACGCGCAGCCATCCAAGGTCAAAATAACAGACATTCAGACGCTGCCCGAACCACTTCCAGGTAGACAGGGTTCCCTCGTGAAAGGTTGTCGTCCACAGGGAGGAAATCCGTCCGGTCAGAACGTGATCCAGCTTCTCCAGAAGCCAGTGCCCGGACGGCCGGTAAATTCCGCAGAAAACAGAAAACAACAGCCCTCCGAACAGGAAAAGCTCACCCAGAAAATACACGGCGTTCCCTGCTGCCAGCTTCTTCCCATAATGAAGAAGCAAGGAGAGCATGAGTGCCAGCATGGATATGGCAAAGGCCGTATTGCTGCGCGTCAGGCCGTACAGAAGAACATTTCCGACGCCGAGGAGCACATACAGGTACAGCTTCATCTTCTTCTCAAACAGGTACAGACCGAAAATCAGGAGCATGGCCGCCATGCAGTGCAGCGAATTCGGATGTCCGAGTCCCAGATCCCATCTGGTCTCCACTCCATGTCCGTAATCATAGGTCTGATACAGATGCCCCTGGATGCCTGCAAACGCAAGTCCCACCAGCCCAAGACAGCCCATCGCGCTGGAAACAAAGGTCACCTTCATCGCTCTCGGAACCGAAACCGTCCCTGCCGCACGCAGGAATATCACGATCCGAAGCAGATCATTCCGTCCGCCGAAGCGCCAGGACAGGGCTCCGATCAGGACGCCAATTGCAAACACAATGTCTTCTGCCATTGTGCTCTTTCTGACACTGCAGGCGCAGCAGACCGCAAAGAGCAGAAAGGTCATTCTGCAGATCTGTCCCATGTACGGATCTGTCCAGCTGCTCTTATCCCAGATCACAAGCAGAATCTCAGCGGCAAGGCCAAGGTAAAACAGGCCTGCACAGATGTTATCCAACCATTTGTTCATGTCTTTTCGTTTTCCTGATAAGCCCGTCACGTTTTATCCGAACGATTCTTCCAATTCACAACCGTCTTCTCATACAAATCCGAAAGCAGGAAATACTGCTTGGGAGAATTCACGTAGAGCTTTAATCTCTCACGGTCCCCCCGCCTGCCGAAGGAATGCTCCTCCGCCAGCTCGAGAATCCGATCTCTGTGCTTCAGAATCCGCTCCTGAAGCTCCTTTGCTTCCTTTGCAGTTTCACTGCAGCGCCTGTACTCTTCTTCATAGGAGAGCATTCTGCGATAAAACCAGTACTCCGACTCCTCGGCAAGATCCGAAAGGCCGCTCTCCTTCAGGAGCTCGAGATGCGTTCTCCATGCAGGGATCTCCTGGGTCAGTGTGCGCTCCGCCCTTCCGGTGTTCATGATGCTCTCCCTGCGATTGACCACATAATCGTACAGGACCTCCGGAACGCAGAGCACCTTTTTCGAAAGGCACAGCGCCCTGGTGGTAAACGGAATGTCCTCGGCACTCGTTCCCTCCGGAAAACGGTTGCCCCGGAGAAGTCTTCTGTGAAAGAGCTTGTTCCACACCGCAGAGCGCAGAACAATTTTTCCCTCTTCCTCCGCCATTCCGGCGCGGATGAAGCACTGCACCGCATCCCTCTGCTGCAATAATACACTTGCCCGGAGAACAGGGTCAAATGATGCCACCTGCTCATCGGCATCGGTCAGCGTTTCTTCTGCCGATACCTCCCGGTATCGGACAACCGCCATGTCGGCTCCCGAAGAAAGAATTCCTCTTATCATCGCCTCATACATGGCAGGATGTGCCCGGTCATCGCCGTCTACAAAGCCGATGTATTCGCCCCTTGCATGGGCAATCCCCTCATTTCTTGCTGCGGAAACACCGCGATTTTCCGTATGGACAACGTGAATTCTGCTGTCGCCGGCCGCATACCGGTCCAGAATTGCACCGGTTTCGTCCGATGACCCGTCATCCACCGCAATGATTTCAAGATTCTTCCAGGTCTGCCCGCACACGGAATCCAGCGCACGCCCGATATAAGGAGCAACGTTATAAGCTGTGACAATGACGGAAATCAAAGGCCTGTCTGACAGCCGTGTGCCGCGGGGACTGATCCTCTGCATAAAATCCGCATAGATATCTGTTCGTGCAAGCTCACTTCCGTCCTTCTCATTGTTCCAGATGGAAGGGGCAAAGACCATTTTATCCGGCGCGTCACACAGAAACGATGCCCACCAGGAAAAGCTCGAATTGGCAATCACATGATTTCGGCACAGGGTCATCAGATACAGGTCCAGATAGCCGTGATCCTCATCACAGCCCCTGACCAAGACAAAATGCCCGCGGCCGAGGTTCTCGGACCGCTCCGCCTGATACCGGATCCACTCCCCCGCCTTCTCCTCATCATTGGAGAAAACGAAGAAAATCACCCCCGGATCCCGCTCCTTCAGGCAGCGGATCGCCGTGTCATAATAGGCGTCCGTGCAGATTCCGCCGTAGATGTCGCCCTTATCCACATAATCTCCGAAGCGAAGGTGAATCGATGCACTTCCGCCTCCCGGAACCCCCCGCTCTTCGGCCTCCTGATTGGCCTTACGGATTCGCTCCGCATACGAGGCCGACTGCTCCAGCATCTTCTGCTCCTGCCTGGAGCAGCCTTCCTTCGGACAAAGAAGCCCCTCCGGGAAGGTAAACGCTTTCCTGACCTCTTCTTCTGCTCCTGCAAAATACAGGGGACTCTGAAAGCCTCCGCAGAAATACCCCTCGGTTTCCTCCAGAAAGGACGGGTCAAACATAAAATCCCGGTCATTCTTCTCCAGAGATTTTCGTCCCGATATCTTCCTCCGGATTCTGCTCGGAAGATCCATGGCACCATCCGTCAGCTTCTCCAGTTCTTCTTTGCCGGCTGACGGATAGGTGATGCCGAAGATGTCCAGATGCTTCGGGCGTCTCTTCTGTGAGGAATTCCGGAATGTCTCCTCGTCATACTGTGATTTGTCGTCGAAGCAGACCTCCCGTCCAAGACTTCGAAGCTTCAAATACAGTGCATATTGAAACATCTGATTGCCGAGTCCCCCCGACATTCTGATTATGATCATATCTCCCCCGTTTTACCCATTTCACACGAGCTTCCAGTACGCCGCCCACTGCTGGAACACAAAGAAGCTCCATAAAAGTCCGGAATAATTCTGCCCGGTTCCGGCGCCCTTATCTCCCTCCGAAAGGAACTTCGCAATCAGCTGCGTCACCTCCTCCGGTTTGAAGATTCCCTGTTTCTTCAGAAACTGCGCGTTTCCATAGGTCAGGAGCTGTTCGCGAAGCGGCCCGGACAGCCACTTGCCAAGAGGAACGGAAAAGCCCTTCTTCGGTCTCTCCAGAAGCTCCCGCGGAATATAATCACCGGCCAGCTGCTTCAGAATATATTTCTTCGACCAGCCGGATTTTTCCCTGTGATATTTCAGATCATGATCCAGACGGTACGAATACAGCATGACCTCCGGATCCAGGAACGGGCAGCGGTTCTCAAGGGAATACTTCATCGACGCCCGGTCTACTTTGGCAAGAATATCCCCCGGAAGATAGGTGTCCATATCCAGAAGCATTCTGGTGATCTGCCAGTTTTCGGAAGGATACCGTTCCTCCGTCTCATAATTGACGGGCAGCAGAGGATCGTCCTCACTTCTCTGTACCAGTCTGCCGGCAAGCTCCACATAGCTTCCCGCGCCGAACTGCGTTCTGGTCTTCGGGTTCCGGTTCGCCGATATCACCTGCGCGCGAAACGGATAGCAGTCCTCCAGCTTCTTCCCGTGTCCCAGGGGAAGCTGCCCGATTCCGTGTGCGAGACGCCCGATCCCATCCAGCTCCTGCGCCTTTCTGACAAGGTCATAAATTCCGTATCCGCAGAAGAATTCATCCCCTGCATCTCCGGAAAGCGCAACCGTAACCTTCTCCCTGGCAAGCTTCGACACCAGCATAGTCGGAATCTGGGAGGAATCCGACATCGGCTCATCGAAGAACTTCGGCAGATCCGAAACAAGCTCCAGAAGATCCTGCTCCCCGATGATTCTCTGTGTATGATCCGTTCCGAGATATTCCGCGATTGCCGCTGCATACGGCGATTCATCATAGTCCTTTTCCTCAAACCCGATGGAAAAGGTCTGAAGAGGCGTGCTCCCAAGCTGCTCCTGTGCGATCGCACTGATCAGCGAGGAATCATATCCCCCGGAGAGAAAGCTTCCGAGCGGAACGTCCGCAATCATACGGCGGCGGACCGCACTCCGAAGAAGCTCCTTCAGCTGCTCCTTTGCTTCCCCGAAATCGGAGACCGGCTCTCTTTGCATCGCTTCATAGCGTTCTGAGACATCCCAGTACCTGTAGCTGGTCATCCGGGACGCCGCATCATGCCAGGTCAGCACGGTTCCCGGCTCCACCTTAAAGACATCCTCCAGGATGGTCTCCGGCGCATTGATATACTCCTGGAACAGAAACCGCGGAAGAACCTCCTCCCGGATCTTCCCCTGAAAGCCAGGACATTTCATAATCGGTGCAAGCACGGATGCGAATACAAGCTGGTCTCCGCTCTTCCAGTAATACAGCGGCTTTTGTCCCATGCGATCCCTGGCAAGAAACAGCTCACCGCTCTCCCTGTCATAGAGCGCAAATGCAAACATCCCGTTGAAGCGCTCCACACAGCGGATGCCCCATTTCAGATAGGCCGCAAGAATCACCTCGGTGTCACAGTTTGACCGAAACGAATACTCCGGAAGCTCCTCCCGAAGCTCACGGTAGTTGTAAATCTCCCCGTTGTAAACAAGACTCAGCCTTCCATCCGGAGTAGACATCGGCTGGTGTCCCAGCTCGGACAAATCCAGAATGGAGAGTCTCCTCTGTGCCATTCCAAGAGTCCGGCCGCCCGGAAGCTCCCAAAGCTGCGTCCCGGAGTCATCCGGTCCGCGCTCCTTCATGGTGTCGTTCATCACCGACAGCTCATGCTCTGTAATGATCCGTTTTGACAGATATCCGCAAATACCACACATAATTTATTCTGCTCTGTTCTTTTCTGCATTTGACGCTGCTCCGGCTGCCGCAGATGAGGATGCGAATCCAAGATACATCTCCTGCATCCGTACCGCTGCCGACTCCACGTCGTATCCGGCTTCTGCAAGAGCCCTGGCAGCCTTCCGTGAGGCCTCTGCTCTTCCCTCCTGGTCGCCCTGCTTCACACATCCGCCGCCCGTGGAGGACACTCTTCGAAGGACCTCTCCTGCCCACTCTGCCTCCTGGTTCAGCGGAAGAGCACACACCAGCTCTGTCAGCATCGCCTCCTTCGTGATGGTATCCGAAATCACACAGGGAAGCCCTGCCGCCTGCGCCTCAATCACCGTTCCCGGCATTCCCTCATACAAAGAAGGAAAAACAAAAACATCAAACGCCTGATACAGTGCTGCCGTGTCTTCACGGGACAGCTGTCCGGTAAAAATCAGATGCTCCGCAAGCCCTGCCGCCTCAAATTCCTTCCGGATCACATCCTGCAGCGTGCCCTTTCCCGCAAACAGGAAATACAGGGGAGCTGCATTCTCCGTGTCATTGTTTTCCGCCATCCGATCCGCAAGAGCCCTTCCCACCTTTGCAATATAGGAGTGATTCTTCACCGGATCCAGACGTCCCACGTGTCCGATCACCAGCGCCCTATCCGGAATGGCATAGTTCTCCCGTGCCTCCTTCCGGCGCTCAGGATCAAAGTAAAACGCATGCAAATCCAACGCATTCGGAACCGCCAGAACCCTTCCGCTTTCATACGCTTCCTTCCCGAATACGGCAACCGACGCCTCCTTCGAGCAGGACATCATAAGATCGCACTTCTTCGGAAGTGACTTCCGGAAGAATTTTGTCGCAAGTCCCCGGATTCCGGCATCCACGCCTGCACTTCTGGCATGCGCAATCGTCACCGGAACCCCTGCCGCCTTCGCAATCGGAAGATACACGGAAGCCATGGAGGTCATATGTCCCTCTACCGCAGCAAACTCATGATGCACAGCGAAAAATTCCCGGCAGGCCTTTCGGTATTCCCAAAGATTGGTCCCGGTGAAGCGGGGAAGGACATAGATCCGCCCTCCAAGGGCTCTCACCTCTTCGTCCAGATCCTCCGGCTTTCTCAGCTCCTCCAGAGATTTCCCGCTCTTTTTCTCTTCATTTCCTGCCTTATAATGCACCAGAAAATCAAACTGAACCTTGCTTCGGTCCATATGATGATACAAATCCATCACTCTGGATTCTGCACCGCCCCGGTTCAGCTTCCCGAACACATGCAGAACCCGGATGGGCTGTTCTGTCTTCTGCATCTCAAACCCTCTCACGAACGGCCCGCTTGATCCATGCCATCAGATATTCCTTCTGACGCCCAAGTGACCCCCGTTTCACGGCATCCTGCTCCAGCAGCTCCTGATAAGGAATCATCTGCTGACCGCGGAAGATCTCCTCATAGGCAGCAAAGTCCTTTTCCTCCAGCGTATTGCAGTGCACCACGAAGGTCGTGAAGCCGGAAGCCTTCTTCAGACTCTCTGACTTCCGATAGGAGATCGGATAGAAAACAAGCTCGGAATACAGATAGGGCCGCTCTCCAAAGCCATCCGTCAGCCCGGTAAAGCCAAGCGAGCGAAGCGCCATCAGCGTGTTCAGATCATAAGAATGCGCCGGTGCCATAAACAATCCCGTTTCAATTCCATGGCTTCGGAGAATCTCCTGTCCCTTACGAAGAAGATCTCTCTGCTCCTCGTAGGGAACCCCGGCAAATTCCGACTGCCGGTTGAGCGGCAGCATTCCGCCCCGGTCTGTCGTATAAATGTGGTGGCAGCCATGCATGCAGAGGACCCATCCGTCCTTGTCTCTTCGCTCCTTCAGATATTCCCAGAAATCCTCCCGGGGCGGATCCACCTTCAGCTTCGAATCATGGTTGTCCGGAACGATTCCAAGAAGCGGCTTTACACCGTAGCGGTCCATCAGATCCTTGAACCGAAGGAATTTCTCCCAGTTCATGTCGGCTGTAATGTCATCCAGCCGGATTGCAATTCTCAATCGTTCCACCTCACAGATTTTCTTTATACCAGTCAATGGCAAGCTTGATGCCGGCCGCAAAATCATAGGACGGATCATAGCCAAGGTTTGTTCTTGCCTTCGTGATATCCGCGTTGCTGTCCCGGATGTCGCCCGCACGGTTCGGCCCGAACTTCGGCTCTATGTCAACGCCGAGGGCCTTTGTGATGTCATGATACACATCAATCAGATACTCTCTTCCGCCGGCACCGATGTTGTATGCTGTACCGGAAGCCTCCTCCGAAGCGGCGCAGCAGCGAAGGCATCCTTCAATGACATTGTCCACATAGGTAAAATCGCGGCTCTGCATTCCATCCCCGTTGATGGTCGGTTGCTCGCCTGCAAGAAGCTGCTTGATAAATTTCGGAATCACGGCCGCATAGACACCGTTGGGGTCCTGATGCCGGCCGAAGACATTGAAAAAGCGCATTCCATAGGTGTTCAGCCCGTAGATCTCCTTGTACATCTGTCCGTACATCTCATCCACCTTCTTCGTCAGCGCATAGGGAGAAAGCGGCTTGCCCTCATGTCCCTCCTTCTTCGGAAGCTGTGTGGAATCTCCGTAAACCGAGGAACTGGAAGCATAGGCAAAACGCTTTACGCCATTCTGTCTTGAAGCCTCCATCATGTTCAGTGTTCCGCGAATGTTGATTTCCTCATACAGAAGCGGCATCTCAATGCTGCGGGGAACCGAGCCCCAGGCCGCCAGATTGATCACGTAGTCCACGCCCTCTGTTGCCTTCAGGCAGGCATCCAGATCCCGGATATCCTCCTGGATAAACGTAAAATCCGGATGTTCCAGATAAGGCTGGATGTTCTCAATGTGCCCGGTCGACAGATTGTCCAGTACGCGTACCTGATATCCCTTTTTCAGAATGGCCTCCGCCACATTGGATCCGATAAAGCCGGCTCCGCCGGTCACAAGAAAGACGCTGTCTTCCGGAAAGGTAATCTTCTCAAAACTCATCCTGCTGTCCTCTTTTCCTGATAAATGCTCTGTAAAATAAAAAAGGCATAATACTCCTGTTGTCAAACAGGAATATTATACCAAATGTTACAGATCATTAACAGGACGGGCTGCTTGGCACAGCTTTTGCCGGAATTCCGACAAGATGAGCTCCCTCTTCCATGCAGCTGTGATTCACGACGGCATTTGCTCCCACCATGACTCCATCCGCAAGCTCAATATCTCCAAACACCTTTGCTCCCGGTCCCAGATAAACGTTATCGCCGATTCTCGGCGGTTTTCCTCCGTTTGCACCGATGCATACTCCGGGATGAATCCGGCAGTTCTTCCCCACCGTGCTCCCCGCGTTGATAATGACCGTTCCAAGATGTGCTATGGAAAATCCCTCTCCCAGAACATTCAGAGGAATGGAAAGAGCATACCGTGTCTGAATCCGAAGGAGCCGCAGCAGATAATAATGCCGGTTCCACCGGTGTGTGTTGAATGCATATTCCGCAAGGCGGAGATATCTGGCATGCTTATACAGAATCTGATTCTCCGTCAGATTCCACGGCAGACGGTAATACCATTTATACTCATAAACCGAAGCCTCCGTCTGCAGAACCCTTTTCAGCTCATCTTTACTCTGTATCTTCACTGAGATCTTCCTTTTCATTCTGAACACGATTTATGTTCTTCTGAATAAATTCCTGGTACCACTGCACCAGTTGCCGGATGTCATATCCTGCTGCCGCAATGCTCTCATACGGACAGGTTCTGTCTGACTGCTTCCTGGCAAGAAGAACTGCTCTTTCTGCCCACTCCTTCGGATCCAGCTCAATTGAGAGCTGCTGCACAATTCCTTCTGTCACGATAACATCCCCGGTAATCGTATCGGAAATCAGAGACGGAAGTCCTGCCGCCTGCGCTTCGATCAAGGTAAGCGGAAGTCCCTCAAACCGCGACGGAAAAACCAGAACATCCAGGGCAGACATAAAATCCGGAACATCGCCCCGGATACCGGTCAGAATCACCCTTTCCTCCAGATGAAGCTCTTTGATTTCTTCTTCAATCTGAGGACGAAGATCCCCTTCCCCCAGACAGAAGCAGACTGCATCCGGATCAAGCTTTATGATTTCCCCGTAAATTCTCAGCAGATAGCTGTGGTTCTTGGAGGCAATGAAATTCGCAATGTTGCCGTAGGCGTGCTTTCCCTCCAGATGAAACTCCTCCCGGATCTTTGCCGCCTTACTCTCACGATAGGAAAAACGCGGGATGTCGATCGCATTGTGAATCACTTCAAAGGACTGATCCCCGTACATCCAGTGCCCGGCCTTCTCGGAGCAGGCAAGACGAATATCCGCCGCGCGCCGCATCAGCTTCTGCCCCATCCGGTGAAGTCGAAGCTGAGGATCCGTTTCGTTATGAGAATGACAGACCGTCACAGCTCCCGCGCTCTTTGCGGCAAGAAGCTGCGGAGCAACCAGAGCGTTCGCCGTATGACGGATCACCATCGGATAATGATTCTCCCGCACAAGCCTGCGAATCCGGTGCAGATTGGAAAACGGCTTTCTCGTCAGACGAGGCAGCAGATACACTCTGCCTCCCAGCTGCTCAATCTCCTCCGTATAGTCATTGTCCTTCTGCTGATGAACAATGAAATCAAACTGAAACCGGGTTCTGTCAATGTTCCGGTACAAATTCATTATGAAGTTCTCCATACCGCCGGGATACATGGCACCGACAATATGAAGAATACGAATGGGCTCGTTCATGCTTCCTGCTCCAGTTTCATGTGTTCTTAACGGTCACCACAACCCGGCTCTTCTGAATCGGCTCATCTCCGGAATGCAGCGTATAGAGTGCCTCCACCTCCAGCATCCCCTCTTCCTCCCGGAAGGAAATCTGCTCGGCTTCCACACCGAATTCCAGAATCCCTGCCGGCGTACGGTAACGGGAGAGGTTTCGTTTTCCTTCCTCCAGCTCCATCCGGGAAGGATAATCACCCTTTCGATGAATGCTCAGGAAATGCTCTCCGAATTTCACAAGACTTTTGGCCGGAGCGCTGCCCTCCACCGTTTCTTCTTCATAGGATACAAAATGGTGCCCGTTGCGGAAGCAATACTTCCCACGGGCACTCGTAATGACCGGCTCCTGATCGGAGCCGCCGATATTGTGATAACCTTTTACGGTAATGATGACATCTGCCGTCATTAAAGCCTCCAGTAATCCCATTCGGGGGCAGAATACTCTTTCTTGTCAAAGATTCCCTTTAAATCCGCAAAGACCTTTGTCTTATGCTCCGGATTATAGAACTTCGCGATATCCTCTGACGTAAAATGCTCAAATTCCTTATGCTTCACCGCCATCAGGACCGCATCCATATTCTTCACGTCATCCATGGTCTGGAATTCGATGCCATAGAGATGCTTCGCTTCCTCGGCGTCTGCCTCCGGATCCACCACGATGGGCGTAATTCCATATTCCCCAAGCTCCTTGTAGATATCAATGACCTTGGTGTTTCTGGTATCCGGGCAGTTCTCCTTGAAGGTAAATCCGAGAATCGCAACCCTCGCATGCTTCACCGGAAGATCATTCCGGATCAGGAGCTTCACCAGGCTCTCTGCGCAGTACTTGCCCATGTCGTCGTTGATTCTTCTTCCGGACAGAATGATCTGTGAATGATAGCCGAACTGCTCCGCGCGATAGGTCAGATAATAAGGATCAATGCCGATGCAGTGTCCGCCCACAAGTCCCGGACGGAAATTCAGGAAATTCCACTTCGTTCCCGCAGCCTCCAGAACCGCCTTGGTATCAATGCCCATCTTATGGAAAATAATGGACAGCTCATTCATAAACGCAATGTTGATATCGCGCTGGCTGTTCTCAATCACCTTGGCCGCCTCCGCCACCTGAATGGACTCAGCCCGGTGTACTCCGGCATCCACAACCAGCTCATATACCTTTGCAACGGTATCCAGCGTCTCTTCATCCATACCGGATACAATCTTCCTGATGGTATTCAGGCGATGCACCTTATCGCCCGGGTTGATTCTCTCCGGAGAGTAGCCGATCTTCCAGTCAACGCCGCACTTAAGGCCCGATTCCTTCTCGATGATCGGCACACAGGTCTCCTCGGTAACTCCCGGATATACGGTTGACTCAAAGACGACGACCGTTCCCTTTGTGAGATTCTGTCCGACGAAGCGGCTTGCTCCCTCCACCGGAGACAGATCCGGTGTGTGGTCCGCATTTACCGGTGTCGGAACCGCCACAATGATAAACTTCGCCTCGCGAAGTCTGGTGGGATCTGCCGTAAACTCTACTGCGGATTCCTTCACCGCCTCATCACCAACCTCATTGGTCGGATCGATTCCCTGCTTATACTTCTCAATCTTGGCCTCATTGAAGTCAAATCCGATGACATTGATCTTCTTCGCAAAGGCAACCGCAATCGGCATTCCGACATATCCAAGGCCGACCAGGGCAAGCTTCTCTTCTTTATTGACCAGTTTCTCGTAAAGATCCATTTCTGCTCCTTTATCCTTCACCGCCATGAAATTTCCATGGCCGGGGTCTGTTCCGAAATCTCTTCGTAAACTTTAACACCAATCCCGCGCAGAGTCCATATTCTCATCAGCCAAGAAGTCTCCGGTAATCCTTCGCATTCCTCCGCATACAGCGCGTTTTCCCGGCTGCTTCACCGGAAGAGCTGATTATAGTCATAGTTCAGATAGATCTCTGTCTCTTTTTCGAAGTATTCCTTCTGATTCTCCTCTGTGATTCGTCCGTCCCCCTCGGCGATCCAGCCAAGGATCATGGAGTTCACCTCCGGTCCGTAGTGACCGCTGTCCTTATAATGATCCAGATCAAAAACAATCTCGGTATGTGCATTGAAGGAATAGACCTGAATGTTGTCCGTCTCCTCCAGCATCATTTCCGTTGCCAGTTGCTCCGCCTGGATCTGCTTCTGCAGAGTTCCTTCCTGCTTCAGGGAGCCCCACCAGACTGCGGAGTACGGCGGGAAGAAGTACAGGAAGGTGGTCTCCGGATGCTCCCGGGCAAGCGAGATGACATTCTGCTCCAGGTTCTCCTTCAGCTCTTCGATCTCGTCCTCACTGAGAGGCATCTGCTCATCCGCTGCTTCAAAGGAGGTGATGCCCTCCAGCGCCTTCTCTCTGGAGCACGTATCCCCATAGGAGGATGCATAGTCGTCAAAAGAGGTAATTCCCCCCGCCTCGCCCTTCAGACGTTTTTCCAGCATGGGAAGAAGATAGTAGAACACTACATCTCGGTTATAGAGATATTTCACATCATTCAGAAGATTCCGATCGTACAGATACGTGGGATATTCCCCCATGTCCTGACGCATCGCATCCTTATCCTCTGCGAGATGGGAATAATCCAGCGGTCTCAGCACATATCGGATCTCATTGTGAGTCTCAAAGGCCGCCTTCAGGTTGTCATTGATTTCCTTAAAGGTTGCTCCCGGATAGGGAAGCTTTACCGAATGGGTTCCAAACAGGGCATCAAACTCCGAAGCCTTGAAATTCTCCGACATGCTCGTTCCCGTAATTACCGCATCATAGGAGAAGTGCCGGGTAATGCCATCATTCTGGCTTCTCTGGTCTCCCAGCTCGTAATACCACCCATTCAAAGGGGCATGGTAATGAAAAAACGGATCCAGATACGCCACGAAGCCGCCGATCATCACGAGAAAGGCCAGAATAAGAATCAGAAAGGCACGAAGCCAGGTTTTTGCTTTCATACGCATATACAAAGAGACAAGAGGTACATAAACGTGCTGTTTTTATCAGAAATCGTTATAAATAAATGTCGAGACTCCGCTCATGGACAGCATGCTGATGATGAGCATGGCTGCTGTAAGAAGAAGGCTCACAAGATTCACCTTATACTTTCTCTTCTGATTATTCGGAAAGCAAAGGCATATCACAAAGCAGGCGCCAAGGAACAGGGCCGTAGAGACCGCAAGAATGGTGCCGTCGCTGTATGTGCCCGGAAGGTGCTGCATCACAAAATTCACTCCGGGAATCCGGAAACAGGCAGCCAGATCCTGCGAATAGTACCCGGACCGGTCGACCTTCAGGTGCCAGCGAAAGCGCTGGAACTCCGAAAAGGAGCTGCTCTGAAACAGCATCCACATCATGCTGACAAAATAAAACGTGATGCACCAGCGAATCGGCAGCCACACCTTCCGGTACAGCTTTCCGAGCATTCTCTCCAGCACCTGGAAAAGTCCGTGAAAAATTCCCCAGAGGACAAAGGTCCAGCTTGCTCCGTGCCAGAGGCCGCTCACAAGGTACACGACCATAATGTTCACATAGGTGCGAAGCTTTCCCTTCCTGCTGCCTCCGAGCGGGAAATAAATGTACTCCCGGAGAAACGAGGTGAGACTCAGGTGCCAGCGCCGCCAGAAATCCGTTACCGTTCCTGCCCGATACGGGGAATTGAAATTCGCCGGCAGATCAAAGCCCAGCATCTTCGCAATTCCGATTGCCATGTCCGAATATCCGGAGAAGTCAAAATAAATCTGGAACGTGTAGGCAAGCATGACAATCAGGCTGTCTACATTCGAGCGGTAAGAAAACAGCGAGTAGTACTGCGTCACCGCCGTTCCAAGAGGATCGGCCAGAATGACCTTCTTGAACAGGCCGCAGGTAAACATCTGAATGCCGGCGGCCAGTCCCTCGTAATTCAGGGAGAGCCTGTTGTCCTTCCGGAGCTCCGGAAGGAAATCCCGCATCGTGGCAATCGGTCCCTGTGACAGCTTCGGAAAGAATGCGGAGAATAACACATACTCCCGAAAAAGCACTCCCGGAATTTTGCCTCTCCGGACATCCACGAGAAAGGAAATCTGCGAAAAGATGATAAAGCTGATGCCAAGAGGCAAGAGCACATGCACAAGCGGCCAGTCCTTATGAAAAATCACATTCAGGTTTTCCAGAAAGAAGTTGGTGTATTTGAAAAAGCCGAGAAAACAGACATTCAGCACAACGCCGAAGGTCATCCAGCGTCCGCTTCGCCCTGAAGCGCCCGCTGCTTCCGCAGCTTTTTCCCTCCCGGCAATTCCCCAGTTCAGAAGAATCAGTACGGCCAGCATTGCCGGGTACCAGGGATTGGCAATCCCGTAGAACAGAAAAGATGCTGCGATCAGAAACCAGTCGGCAGCAGCTTTCCCTCTTCCGGTCTGTTTTCCTGCCGGAAGATAGTAGCCAAGAAGCGTCAGCGGCAGAAAGAATATTATGAAATAGAGTGAATGAAACTGCATAGATAATCCTTCCACTGACGGTTGATCCGTTCCGGACTGTAGCTTTCCTGCACCCTGGCCGCTTCCCGGCCCATCCGGTCCGCAAGCTGCGGGTCATCCATCAGGCGAATCAGCCGCTCCGCCATGATAGAATCCGGATCCTCTTCTGTCTTCCGGGCAGCCGCAGCTGCAGGTTCTCCCTGCTTCGAAGCAGCTCCCTCCACCGGGACAAGAAATCCGTTCTCACCATCCCGGATCAGATCCCTCGGTCCCCCGCAGGGGCAGTCCGTCGATATGCAGGCAAGCCCTGCTCCCATGGCCTCCAGAAGCGCATTCGGCATTCCCTCCGATCTGGAAGGGAGAACAAAAATCCGGCTCTTTTCGATTTTTTCCCGGACGCCGTCCACCAGACCTTCAAAGATAACGGCTTCCGCAATTCCAAGCTGATCCGCAAGGTGTTCAAATTCCGCCCTTGCCGGCCCGTCTCCGTACAGATGCAGCGTATACTCCGGGTGCTTCTCATGCGCCCGTGCAAACTGCCGGATCAGGTAGTCCTGATTCTTGTTGTGATCCAGACGTCCGACACAGACCACCCGGTTCTGACGCTCTCCCTCATATCTTGGATGAATGAAATCCGGGTTGATGGCATTCGGCAGAATTACCGCCTTCTTCTGAATGTCCTTCGGGAAAAACTCCGCCGCCTCATGTGTCTGCAGCACAACCCCATCCGCCTTCCGGAAGAAGAAAAAAGCAGGGAGCCGGAGCTTTGCCGTGTTGTATTCATAGGCAGGGTTGGAGCGGACGCTGACTGCCACCGGAATTCCCAGTCCCCGGCTTGTCAGCACGGCGAAGGAATTGTTGTAGCCGATAAATGACAGAATGACATCCGGCTTCTCCCGCTTCCAGATCTCCCGCAGCGTCCGGTATCTGGCGATAAAGCCGCGCACTCTTCCCTTTGCAAGCTCCTCCGGCTTCGGATCGGAATAGACCCGGCAGATCCCATCCGGCGCAGCTGTTGCAGAGCGCTCCCTGCCCCAGGAAACGGTTTCCTCTTCCGTTCCGTAGAGCTCGCCGGTTTTCGCATCCCACAGTGCATGCGGAAGGACGTATTCCGGCGGCCGGAAATACGTTGTCACAAAGGTTACTCTCCAGCCTTCTCCGTAAAGATACTCGGCAAGGTGCGTCATCACCCTCTCCGCGCCGCCCTTTTGCAAAGAGCCGATGTAGAGGCATATGTGCGGTTTTCTCTCGTTGTCTGCTGCCATTCTCAGGTTTTCTTTCCTTCCCGCTCGCGGATCACTTCCTCCAGATAATCCTTCCACTGGTGATATATTTCATCTGTTCCCGCGATTTCACGGATCTTTCTTGCTTCCTGTCCAAGGCTCCTGCGAAGCTCCGGATTCTCGATCAGCTTCAAAATCGCCGCCGTCATGGCAGCCTCATCTCCCACAGGAATCAGGAGTCCGTTGACACCATCCTGAATCAGAACGCGCGGTGCTCCCGCCGGACAATCCGTCGAAATGCAGGGCATTCCCATCGCCATCGCCTCCATGAGAGCATTCGGCATCCCCTCATAATTGGACGGAAGCGTATAAATCGCCGCCTTCGGAATCAGCTCCTCCAGCCTGTCCGTGCCCCCCATAAGCTGCATCCAGTCCTTGGCCTGGTTCGCCCGGATGATTTCCTCGAGCTTCTCCTTTGTTCCGTCCTCAGAATCCGGTCCGTATATTTTCAGGGACCAGTCTGGATGTACCGCATGAACCTTTGCAAAGGCACGAAGAAGCATTTCCTGATTCTTGAAATCCACGAGGCGCGAGCTCTGTACAACGCAGCGCTCCTGGTGCTCATAATCCGGATCCGGAAGCTCAATGTACTTCTGATTCACGGGATTCATGATCACTCTGGAATTTTCCTGCAGATACGGCTTGAAGAAGTCTCTTTGTTCCGCAGTCTGATACACGCAGCCTGACGCATGGGGAAACAGCCATCTGATCTGAAATTTATCGGTACGTCCGCTGTAAAACGGCTCCGGGTTGTTCCGGATGGAAATGATGACCGGCACGCGAAGACCAAGCGCTGCCGTCAGCGCACGGAAATTCGGCCGGTGCATAAAGGCGCACAGGACATCCGGCTGTACTTCCTTCAGGAATTCCCGGAGATATTTGATCCGCAGGCCGAACTTGACCCAGCGTCCCTTCTTCTCGTCCTCCGGCTTCAGTCCGACGTTGATATGGTGCACCCGGGGATCCAGCCGGAACTCATCCTTGTCGATCCACTCCACGGTCACATAGACGTCATAGCCTTCTTCCGCAAACTTGTTCGCAAGATTGGAGACCACGCGCTCTGCGCCCCCATGCACCAGGCAGTTCAGGTGAAATGCAATTTTCTTCACGTTTCGCTGTTCCCTTTCTTCCCGCCATCTTCCTTTGGCTCTTCCATCGCGGCATGGATTTCCTCCAGATAGGCCGATGCCACCTTTTCGCGGTCAAATTCTTCGATCATTTTCTGTCTTGCCGCTTCCCCCATGGCAGCTCTCTGCGAGCGGTCCAGTGTCAGGAAATGGCGAAGCGTACGAATCAGCTCCTCCGGCGAGTGCGGTGCAAATCCGTATCCCGTGACTCCATCCTCAAAAATCTCCCGGCACCCGGAAATGTTGGATGCAATCACCGGTCTTGCGCAGGCAGAAGCCTCCATCAGAACATTGGACATTCCTTCATGCCAGGTCGGCATCACAACCGCGGAGCAGTCCCTGTAAAACTCATGCATATCCGGATGGAAGCCAAGCTGAAGGATTTCTCCCCGCGAAGCTCTCTCATCCAACTCCTCCTGATAGTCCTCATCGCAGTAGCCGCAGATGGAAAATACCACCTTCTCCGAATGCAGCACCTCCGCCGCACGGAAGAATTCCTCGATCCCCTTCTCCTTCATCACGCGTCCCACAAAAAGGAAGTTGGTGACCTCGTCCTTCGGATACGGCATCGCCTGCCAGACCTTTGTATTGACACCGGAACCCGGAACCAGACGGTCTCTTCCGCTTACCAGTCCTCCTCTTCGGAAAATCTGACGGTTTTCCTCATTCTGGAAGAACACACAGGAGGCCTTTTTCAGTCCCTCGTAATACATTCTCTCCACAAGGAAAAGAAGCGGCCCGCTCTTCTGAAACGTACTTCCAAGCCCCGTGATCGTCGGCAGATACGGAATTCCCATCCTTCTGCAGACAAAACCGCCGTATACATTCGGCTTGATCGTATACGTCAGAACCAGATCCGGCCGGTACTTCTTCATCAGAAGCTCATAGGCGTGCACCAGAGAAAGATCCTGCGCCGGATTCATCCCGCGCCGGTTAATCGGCGTATGCTCAATGATCACGCCCTCTTTCGCCAGAAGCTCCGTCTTCACCGTGTCCGGAAGACTTGCCACCACGCGATATTCCTGCAGGAGCTTCTGCACCAGCTCGTTCCGGAAATCGTAGAGTCCTCCGGAGGAGTTTGCAAGAATCATTACCGTCTTTTTTGCCGGAGCACTTCCGCTCATGGTTTTCGCCTTCATTCTGCAAGCTCTCCTTCTTTCCGGATGGCAATTTCGTTGTATTTCATCATGACAACGCCGCTCTCATAGGCGCCGATGGTCACCGGATTTTCTTCTCCCCGAAGATTTGCCAGCATCTGCGTCGGGAAGTCCACTCCGCACGCATAGGCATGCGGATAGCCGCCTCCGAATCTCGGATTGACCTCGGAAAGATACCACTCGCCCTCCGGAATCCATCCGTTCTCATTCTCAAGGCCATGCTCATCATGGAAAAGATCCATGTCAATCATTCCGCGGAAGCCGCATTTTTCCGCAAAGGCCGCGAGCCTCGCAAACAGCTTCTCATCCTTTACCGACACCGACTTATCGGTCTCTCCCGCACGCATACGGATCTTCTTCTTCAGAAAGAGCGAGGTGCATTTTCCGGAAATCAGGTCAATATAGAGATCGCAGCCATACTCCTGCCCGGTCATCAGCTCCTGGACCATAAGATCCTTCTCATTGTCAAACAATGTCCGGACCGTCTCGTCATTTTCCGCAAGATTGATGTGAAGGCTTGCGCTTCCGCACTGCGGTTTTACGAAAACCGGGTAGGAAACCTCCCCCGCCTGCTTTGCAGCAAAGAAAGCCTCTGCGCTTGTCCAGCACCTTGCCGTCCGGATTCCTTCCTTCTGAAGGAGCTCATACATGCGGTATTTGTCCAGGCAGGTCTCGCACAGATCAAAGGGTGATACCACCACGGTGATGCCAAGCTCCTCAAATCTTGCACGTTCTTTTGCAATCAGAGAAAGCTCCGGATCGATCAGAGAGAAAACGCCGGAGATGTTTTCCCTTCTGCAGATTTCAAGAATCCGGTCAAGATAATCCGGTGCCGTGATGCGCGGCACAACATACGCCTTGTCTGCGTCATACAGCGCAGGGGCAAGAGACGATGCGTCCGTTGCGACAACTCTCCCTTTCCCCTCCAGCGTCTTTCGAAAGGCCTGTACCACCTTATTTCGTGTTCCGGCACTCAGAATCAGAATATTCATGACAACCTCCCTGCTGATAATGTCTCTCCTGCAGCCCGCTCATGCCTACAGCCTGTCAAAGAACAGCGGCGTTCCTCCTGTATGAAGAAACAGGATCCTCTCTCCGCGAATTTCATGATCTCTCAGATACTGCAGCATGCCGAAAAATGCCTTGCCCACATACGTGGTGTCCATCGGAATTCCCTCCTGCCGCATCACCCTCCGGATGCACGCCTCCTCCTCGGGAGAAGACTTTCCATAGCCTCCGAGGCGGTACCCGTCCTCAAAAACAAGATCCTCCTCGCAAAACTCCGGGAGCTTTTGTCCGGGATTCTGCTGCCTCCGCATCCGGTAATAATCCAGAATGCTCTCCTTCACCACATCACGTCCGCGCGGGCATGGCCTTGCGATGCTGATCCCGACAATCCGGTTTCCGCTGCGCTCTCCCTGCTCCTGTCTCTCCAGCTCTCTTCCGCAGACAAGTCCCGCCTGCGTCGAGCCTGTGCCCGTTGCATGAAACACGTAGGAAAATCTCATTCCAAGCTCTTCTTCCTGTGCGGCAATTTCCCGATATGCATCCACATAGCTCTGTGTTCCTGCATTTCCGTGGCCGCCGCCCTGGATAAGATATGGTTTTTTCCCCTGATTCCTGTATTCGGAAATTCTCGCTTCGATGGTGTCATGCACCTCTTCCACCGGAACGGTTTCCACCGAAGCACCGAAGTCCCGGACCATCACGCGATTGAAGAGCTCTCTTCCGTTTGTTCCATGCTCCTCCTCTCCGGAGGAAATGATATGACACGGAAGCTCCAGCGCCGCCGCAAGATTTGCAATGATGCGGCAGTGATTGGAGGAATTGGAGCCATAGGTCATAACGACATCCGGCCTCTCCTCCATAATTTCCCGGTAGAAGCAGGCCGCCTTTCTCGCCTTATTCCCGCCAAAGGAAAACGGCAGCAGATCCTCCCGTTTGATCCAGATCTCATTGTCCGAATAATCCCCCGAAAGACGGACGATCGGCGTCGGAGCAAACGGATGCTCCAGCACCTCGATTTTCTTAAGTTCCTGCATGGTCTTTATCCTTCCCGGCATTCTTCCGGTATGCATCCAGATCCGGAATGGTCTGATCCGCTCCGGACTGTACGCCGGAATGATGCAGAACCTTTCCGATGGTGCCGAATACAATTCTTGCATCCATGGCAAAGGAAACATGGTTCACATAAGTGAGATCGTACCGGAACCGGTCCTCCCAGTTCAGAGCATTTCGTCCGTTGATCTGTGCAAGCCCGGTCAGTCCCGGCCGCACGTCATGCCGGTGCATCTCCTCCTCCGTGTAGTACGGAAGATATCGGACAAGGAGAGGGCGCGGTCCGACAAAGGACATATCCCCCTTCAGGATATTGATGAATTCCGGAAGCTCATCCAGACTGGTCGCACGAAGAACCTTTCCGAAATGAGGAAGTCGCTCCGCATCCGGAAGGAGATTTCCCTCTTCGTCCCTCGCATCGGTCATGGAACGGAACTTCATAAGTCCGAATATTCTCCCGTCCTTTCCCGGCCGGTCCTGATGGAAGAACACCGGCGAGCCAAGCTTTTTCCGGACCAGCAGCATTAAAATCAGAAAAACCGGGCTCAGCAAAATGAGCCCGATTAATGCCAGTATTATATCCAACAGTCTTTTGATAAATCTGCGGTACATACGGTTTCCTCTTACATTATTCAAAGCATGCGCGGATCACTTCGATAATCCGTTCCTGCTGCTCTTTTGTCATCTTATTATCACTCGGCAGGCATACGCCTCTCCGGAAAATGTCTGCTCCGACATCATCGGCTCCGCCTGCAATATACGCATTGGTCCTGCACCGAAGCGTTCCTTCTCTGCCGACTGTTTCATGCATCCGGTACATCGGCTGCATGTGCATGGGCTTCCAGATGGGCCGCCCTTCCGCGTTGATGGAGGTGATGGCTTCCAGAATTTCCGTCGGGCAGCTCCGTCCGGCTTCCGGGATGTAAAGCGCCTGATGGTCATCCCGCACCTGTCTGCACATGGCATCATCGTCAATAATCAGTGCGGACAGCCAGTAATTCGGAGTGGTCCCTTCCGTAATGGGATTCATTCTGACAGGAAGTCCCTCCAGACCCTTGAGATACCTCTCATACACGGCCTTCTTCTGTGCGATGTGCTCCTCCAGATGAAGATACTGACCGCGAATCACACCGGCTATCACATTGCTCATGCGATAATTATAGCCGACCTCCTCGTGCTGATACCATGCCGCATTCTCGCGCGCCTGCGTGGCCCATTTGCGGGCACGGTTCGCATCCTCCAGGCTGTTGGTCAGAAGACAGCCTCCGGCGCTCCCTGTGATAATCTTGTTCCCGTTATAGGAAATTGCCGCATAGTCACCGAAGCTCCCGCACTGCCTGCCGCCGATGCACGCGCCCATTGCCTCCGCTGCATCCTCAATCAGAAGTGCACCATGTCTTTCGCAGATGGCCTTGATCTCGTCCATGCGTCCGGGAAAGCCGTAGAGCTCTGCGGATACAACGAGCCTGACCTCCGGATATAAGTCAAACGCCTTTTCCAGCGCCTCCGGATCCATGTTCCAGGTATCCCGATCCGTATCAATGAAAACAGGGATGCCGCCTTCATACACGACAGGGTTCAGGGTCGCATCGAACGTCATGTCCGAGCAGAACACCCGCCTTCCCTCCAAAGCGCCATGACTGATGGCCGGTTTTCCGTATAATTTCTCTCCTGCAAGCTTACAGCATAGATGAAGCGCAGCGGTGCAGCTGGAAAGTCCGACGGCGTACTGCACGCCTGCCTTTTGGGCCGCGATCTTCTCCACCTGATTGATGTTCTCGCCTACGGTGCTCATCCAGTTGGTTTCATAAGCCTCCGTGACAAACTGAAGCTCTTCCCCATGCATCGTCGGCGATGCAAGCCATACCTTTTTCTCAAAAGCCTGGAACTCGCCACTTCTCGTAAAAGCCATGTGATTCTTTCCTTCGCGTTTCCGGTCCGTCCGATTCCCGGATTACCCTTCTGCTTCTTCCTGATCCGGCCTGTGAATCCTCACCTGCTCCTTCTCGTGAAGTCTTGCATCTACGCCCTTCTCATCAGCAAGACGCTTCTGCTGCTTCTCGATTTCCTCGTGGATTCGTTCCCGGTTGACCTCTGTATTCTTGCGGTACGTCGGAACAATCTCCCGTACAAGCTCGCGAATTGCAGGGGACTCCTCAATAGCTGCGTCCTTCAGGCGCTTCAGCTGTACGAAGAAGCGGTCCTCATCAATCTCAAGCGGCTTGCCGATGTGGATCTGACGGTTTGCCGTATCCTTCATCCCCTCTTCGTTCATCAGCATTTCTTCGTAAAGCTTCTCGCCGGGACGAAGACCGGTAAACACAATCTTGATGTCCTCACCGACCTTATAGCCGGAGAGCTTAATCAGGTTCTCGGCAAGATCCAGAATCTTCACCGGCTCTCCCATATCAAGGATGAAAATCTCACCGCCCTTTGCATAGGCTCCTGCCTGAAGAACCAGAGAAACCGCCTCCGGAATCGTCATAAAGTAACGGATAATGTTGGGGTCCGTCACGGTCACCGGGCCGCCGGCCGCGATCTGCTTCTTGAACAGCGGAATGACGCTTCCGTTGGAGCCAAGAACATTTCCGAAGCGGACCGCAACGAAGTTGCACTGATAATGACGGTTGAATACCTGAATGATCATCTCACAGATGCGCTTCGAGGCCCCCATGATGTTGGTCGGATTCACCGCCTTGTCGGTCGAGATCATGACAAACCGCTCGGTTCCGTAATTGGCTGCCGCCATCGCGGTATTGAACGTTCCGCATACATTGTTCTTAATGGCCTCGCAGGGACTGACCTCCATCAGCGGCACGTGCTTGTGTGCGGCTGCATGGTAGACGATATCCGGCCGGTATTTGCGGAAAATCCAGTTGATCCGCTCCACATTCCGGACAGAAGCGATCAGAACCACAAGATCCAGCTCCGGGTATTTACGCTTCAGCTCCTGCTGGATGTCATAGGCGCTGTTCTCATAAATATCAATGATGATCAGCTGTCTCGGGCGATGTCCCGCGATCTGACGGCACAGCTCCGATCCGATGGAGCCGCCTCCGCCGGTGACACAGACCACCTTTCCCTGTACATAGCCGATGATCGAATCAATATCGACCTTCACCGGATCTCTTCCAAGGAGATCCTCCACCTCAACATCGTGCAGCTTGGAGACGCTGACCTCGCCGTTTACCAGCTGGTAAATTCCGGGGAGCGTGCGCATCTTGCACTTCGTCTCCTTGCAGATGTCAAGAATTCCCTTCAGCTGTGCTCTGGAAAGGGACGGGATGGCAATGATGATCTCGTCAATGTCGTATTCCTGCACGGCTGCAGGAATCTCATCTCTTCCGCCGACGACCTTGACGCCCTGAATGAATTTGCCCCACTTGTCCTTGGAATCATCGATGAGACACTTCAGGTTCATCGTGGAGTAATGCGAATTCAGAATTTCGCGGACAATGATGTTCCCCGCTTCTCCTGCTCCGACGATCATGACATTGGTCGCATTGCTCCGGTTCGCGTTCTTGTGCTTGATTCCACGAAGGAACCGATAGGAGAAGCGGCTGATGAACGTCAGTGAGATCATCAGGAACATGTACATGAAGTAGTAGCTCTTCGGAACTGCCTGAATTTCATGCCGGTTCAGGTGAAGAATTCCAACGTTCACCAGCGCCGCCGCCGCATTGGCAAGAACCAGATTCTGAAGCTCCGTCTCTCCCGCAAATGCCCACAGCGAATCGTAAAGCCGGAACACGTAAAACAGAGCAATGGTTACGCCAACCGTGAACGGAAGTGCCTCCAGAACCGGAAGTGAGAAATAGCTCGGAATCTCCGAAGCCTGAAACTCATAGCGGATGAGAAGCGAGAGATAGCTCGCCAGAATCACGCTTAAAATGTCATATACAATCAGGACCGCACGGCGCCAGAATTTCGCATAATTAAAGCGTTGTCCGGGTGCCTGCCCGTTCTTATCCTTCGATCTGGTCATAAAACCCTCAAAGCCGCCGGTGCCGTATCCATCTGCACCTTTGCAGCATCTATTCTGATTCAAATGTTACAAGCTCTGTAAAAAAGCATGGTAATCCAATCCATAAGTATACAACATACCGCGGCAATGTGCACGGACCGAGGAGAACGGTCAGCCACACAAGGAAAACCGGAAGGAGCGAAAGGAGTGCTTTTCCTTCTTTCCTCCTCCAAAGGTCAAAGAGAACCAGGAAAAACAGCCATGCCATCGCCCCCGGAGAAAGAATGACGCCGGGCAGGATTGATTTCTGCGCCCTCTCATCCAGAGAAAGGAAGCGGTACCACGAATCCAGGACAGGAAGCCTGCTCTCCCGGATTCCCGGCTGTTCCGTCTCATAGCCGAAATACGAGCTGTCCCCATAGGTAAAGGTATAAACCGTATTCCCCCGGTAGCAGTCAATGACAGCCCCCGGTGCATAGAAGCCGTAGCTTGTCATCAGCCAGGCATTCAGATATGACGCCGGATGGCGGAGCCCCTTAGAAAGCCAGAGTCTCCAGAAGACGCCGCGGTCCTGCCGGTATGCGGCGTTGTCAAAATGGATCTTCACCTGATCCGAAAGAACCGGATTGTACAGCTCCCAGGCATCCGGAGAATCCATCAGAAGCTCCATCGCCTCCTTCTCTTCCGAAGAGAAGGACTCGGGCTCTGCATTCCACACTCTTGCAAGCTGCATGATCGGCACGGTCAGAATTTCCTGACTCTCCTCCGAGGTTGCATGCACCAAACCTGCAAGCCCTTTGGATCCGCCCGCATACAAAAGGAGCGGAAGCGCAAAGAGAACCGTCCTCTTCCAGAGCTCTCCGTTTCTTCCGCTGTCTCCTGCACTCCGGTCCTGTTTTTTCCTGCCGCGGGATCGGGAAAACAGAACCGCCGGAACCAGCAGCATCAGGAAAACCGCATAGGCATAGACGCCGTTGTTGCGAAGAAGCATCATGAACATCGCAGACAGCACAAAGCCCGTCCGGTCTGCCCGTCCGGAGTTCTCCGCTCCTTCGGAATGCTCTCCGCTCCCGAAGCTTTGCTCCAGAATTCTGCGAAGAAATACCGTCATGAGAAGAAGCGCTGCGGCAAAGAGTCCGTCCTTGCAGCTGCAGAGAACGAACATCGTGACCACCGGGCAAAGTGCATACCAGAGCAGCCCGAAGATCCGGAGTCCGCGCCCGGCATGCCGTCTTTTCATATCCTGCAGAAGGAACACAAACGCCGCATTCATAACCGCCATCTGCAGAAGCAGATAGACAAAGATGCCTGCGTTGTAGGATCCGATCACCTTGTGCACTGCAAGAATGACGCCGCCGAGAAGAAGAACGTGCAGAAGCGGGTGGTGCGTTGTGAAGCATCTTGTCTGCACCATGGCAAGCTCTTCCGAAGCGTCGTAGACGAAAAATCCAGGATATACCGCAAGAAGAGAAATCAGATCCGTCAGCATCAAAAGCACCCAGGAAAGAAAGACAGGCCGCTTTTTCCTCTTCCCGGAAACCGCATCTTCAGTTCTGTGATCTCCTCCTCTTTTACGGTCCAGCCATCTCCACAGAAAAAAAGCACCAGACGAAGCAAGAAGCCAGCCGAAGACAAAAAGGACAAGCTCAGATGCCTGCGGCTTTGCAAGAGCTCCGTTTCTCTCGAGAACACGGCCAAGAAGCAAGGACAGGGACAGTCCGAATCCGTAGATTCCCGCAATCATCCTGTCTCGTTTTTTCCCCGGAAGTTTCTGCATCATCTTCCTTTCCCACATTTGCAGTCATTGCTCTGTCCGTTCCGCATCCTTTTCGGGGAACAGAAGAGGCGCCATGGCAAACAGCATCACAATCGTATACGGATTGCTGAAATGGAAAATCCATTCCACCATTCCGGTCAGTCCAAATCCTGTCACAAGAAGAAGAGGAAGCAGCGCATAGGGATCTGTACTGCCCTTTTTGCGCGCATAGGCAAAGGAGGCCGCAAAGACAGACAACACCGTCAGAAGAAGCAGTGCTCCTGCCGGAATTCCGCAGTCATACGCTGCCTGCAGGAAAATATTGTGCGCATGGACCGCAAGCTCTCCGCTCTCCAGAACAACTCCCATTTCATCATGGCCGGTCCAGTTCAGCTGCTTCAGATACGCCAGATACAGTCCCATCCGTCCATTGGAAAGATCTCCGGTATCAATGGAGCCTGCCTCCAGCTCTGCCTGCGTCGCAAGAAGCATCGGCGCTGCCGGCTGCCCCAGCTTCTTCCCAAGAGCCGCAAGGCCGCTCCCGGAGCCGTCCGCCATCACAAGCATTCCGTCCTCCAGAGGCTCTTGGATCTCCCGGACGTCCGCCGTCCGGTAGCCCTGCGGAACATACCACTCGTTTCCGTAATAAATCTTCGATCCGATCTCTCCGCCCAGAATCCGGTCACCGAAATCGCGGATGAAAATTTCAACATTCATAAACGCCGTGCAGTTCCAGGTCACATTCCGAAGGACCCAGTCATCATACGGCTCCAGCTCTTCAAACCGGTGCGGATGCGCATAGACCGTGGAAATCACCCGCTGACCGGTAAATGCAACCGGGAACGTAACCACCACAATCAGAAGGAACGCAAGGAGCGTCTGCATACCGGTCTTAAGACGGAAGGCAATCCGTTTTTTCCCCGGTCCGAAATTGCCGAGATAAAATGCCGCAATGAACAGAAGAAGAGCCAGAACGCCGATTCCGGATCTCGTGAGGCTCATCGCCATGTACGAGCAGGAAAGTCCGAGGAAAAAAGCTTCCTTCCAGGTTCCGGCCGCTCTTGCACGAAGCTCCTGCCCCGCCGTCATCCGGAATTTTCTGACAAATAGCGTAATCGCTGCCGCGCAGACAATCGCAAGATAATAGGCCGTCACCGTCGGCGTATGGAAATGCATGGAAAAGCGGCTGTACATGTAAGCCAGATAGTACCGGTGCAGCATCGTGTAAGCTACCTTGAAGGCGAAATCCAGAAGAATTCCCTCGCACAGATCCTGCAAAAGGCGCTCTCTTCCCGTCCAGTAACGATACCGCACATAGAACAGCAGCCAGAGCCCTGCAAGGAGAGGAATCCAGAGCCTTGTATTCCGGAAGATCAGAATCCATACGGTAAAGAGAAGAACCACACCGGAGAGAAACCTCGATACACCAGACAGCGGCTTTTCTTTTCTGCGAATCCTGTCTGCCATCATGCAGACAAGCGAGGTAACGGCGATTGCTGCCGCTGCACAGGCCGCCGCCTTCGACATCGTCACCGAATTCTTCCATGCAGCCTCCGGATCCGCTGCAGCAGGAATCCGGTTATGAATGCTGTAAACAGCCGCAAGCAGCACCGAGACCGCCGTCACCGCTGCCGTTCCCGCATTGCAGTTCGAAGCAATATCTCCCATAAGGAGCGTAATCAGGCACAGGAGTACAACAATCCGGGCCATTGACGTGTCGTGGATATAGTCATTCGTTGCATTCATGTAATCGGCGCTGTAATTCATGATGAGCGCGATACAGAGAATGATGCCGTAATGCCAGAGGTTCTTCCTCCCGAGGTCTCCGCCCACAAGATCCGGAATCCCATCTCTTTTATGCCAGAGACCGTACAGGCACCAGCCTGCACCGAAAAGGATGCCTGCTTCATAAATCAGAATGTCCGGCACTCTTCCGTCAAAGAGCTTCAATGGCCAGACGGCAAGAAAGGCTGCGCCGAACCCAAGGACAACCGCCGGTGTCAGGAAAACCTGCATTGCACGAAGCACGGAGGTCACAGTATTTTTCTCCGGAAATTTCCGAAAGAAGAGATAAACGCACAGCGCAGCAAGCGCTGCCGCCGCGAGGTAGAAAAGAGCCCGAACCGCCGAGGGGCCCTTCGTCTCCGCAATCCGGTAATCCAGAGAGGTCTTCAGCGCCACACCATCAATCCCGCTGTCATGATAGAAGCCTGTCTGATACAGGGGTGATTTCCCTGTGGAAAGCGCCTCCTCCTGCGATTCGAAGCCAACCGTAAACCGGCTGTTCTCCATTCCGCGAATCGTATAAACATAGGTCTCGCCCGGAATCAGATCTGCATCCACGGAAACAGCGGCATAGGCAGGGACCTCATCCGGAAGCTTCACCTCCTCTTCCGCCGTGAGCTCCATCGCACCATTTTCCAGGACCCGGAAAAGCTGAAACTGCGCCTTTCCTCCCTCCTGAACCGAGTGCACATAAAACTTCAGCGTCTGCAGATGGTCATACTGCGCGGTGAAATACTCTCCCGCATCCGTATCCTCTGTCACAGAGTCGCTGATCATCACCGGATCAAGGCCGGAAGCAAAGGCATGATTCTCCCGATACAGCCGCATCGGCCAGATGGTTGCAAGCGCAAGGCAAAGGAGAACCAGCAGGCCGCAAAGGACCGCATTTCTCTTCTGAATCACCGTTCGCAGCATATTAGTGCTCTTCCTTTCCTGTCGTTTCACGAATGACATACTGGGGTGCGCTGTTGACGGAGATATACGTTCTTCCAATATACTCGCCTGCAAGCCCCAGCATCAGCAGGATCATTCCGCCGAAGAATACAATGGCGGTCATCAGCGCGGAGAAGCCGATCGGAACCGCCGGATTCACCATTTTTTTCACAATGGTATAGATGGCATAGACAAAAGCAAGCGCCGAGCAGGCCGCGCCGAGTGCCGTGCCGAGCCGAAGCGGCTTGATGGAAAAGGCTGTGAACCCGTTCATCCAGAGAGCAAGGAGCTTTCCGAAGGTGTAGCCGCTGTTTCCGATCTCACGTCTTCTGTGGTGCACCGGCACATTCACAATGTTCTTTGTCGTGCGAAGCACAAGTCCCAGCAGATACGGATAGGAATTCTGATACCGCAGGACCTCATCCGCCACAAAGCGCCGCATGGCAAAATAGCTGCTCACATACAGATCATGCGGCTTGTTCAGCATCTTCTCGAGCATTTTCTCGTTGACCCAGCTTCCGAAATTCCGGAACGCCGAGTGCTCCTTGTGTCCGTAGCTTGCATAGGCAACGTCGGCTCCGTCCTCAATGGCAGCAAGAAGCTTTCCCACCTCATCGGCAGGTGTCTGTCCGTCATCATCGAGACAGACCACAATGTCCCCCCTCGCCGCACGGATTCCTGCCATCAGTGCCGCGTGCTGGCCGAAATTCCGGGCAAGATCCATTCCGGTACGGTCCTTCCGCCCCTCACAGAGGGAGCGGATGACGTCCCAGGTTTCCTTTCCCGAGCCGTCGTTCACCATGATGATTTCATACGCATAGGCGGACAGTCCCGTCATGGTCTCCTCAATTTCCTTTACAACCCCCGCAAGGGTCTGTTCCGAGTGGTAACACGGAATCACAAAGCTGATCGTCTTATTTTCCTTCATAACCGTAATCTTCTCTCCTAAGCCGCAGGAAATACATGTCCTTTCTGGCTCCATCCGTGCACTCCACCGAAGGAAGCACACCGGCAATCTGAAACCCGGCTCTCTCGTATCCCTTCAGCGATGCCGGATTGTCTTCAAAAATTCGGCACACAATGTCCGAAAGTCCCAGAACCCGGAAGCCATAGTCGCAGGCAAGCCGGATCATTCTTGCGCTGTAGCCCTTTCCAATGGCCGAATCCTCTCCGATCCAGTCGCCGCACTCCGCATACTGCGGATGAATGTCATCCAGCACCGCACAGCCGATCGGAAGGTCGAAGTGCCTTCCATCTTCTCCGCTTCTCTCCTCGCAGAAAATAAACTGCGCCACCTGTCCGCTCTCCACCTTTTCGTGAAAATAGCGTTCCTGTCCTTCCAGCGTGAACGGTTCCCGGTAAATATAACGGCTTCGCACCCTCGGATTGTTCCGCCAGTCCACAATGAGCTGTGAATCCTCAAGTGTAAGTGCCCGCATCTTCAGATTTCTGTCCGATGCTATGTATTGTCCGTCCATTTTCTTCTCCTGAACTTCTTCTGAAATTGATGTCTGAATGAATTAATGTCCGTCCTCCGTTTCCGGCTTCACGGAATAAATGATCCAGTCATTCCCGATACGGTCTTCCTCTTTCAGCTCTGCCTGCATGCCTTTTCCGGAATAATAGGCCAGAAGCCAGCCCGGATCCGCGTCAGCCTCGGCCGCCACGAAGACGTTGGCGTTCCCAAGAAGGATTTCGTCCAGTCCCTGTCCTTCGGCAGAGTCACTCTGCGTGAAAAGGCCCAGGTTCCGGAGCTTTTCCGCTTCCAGAGGGCTCCTGGCTGCCCATCCGCCCATCAGAGTGTAGTTGGACGGCTCGTCACCGACTTCAAAAAGACGGTCTGAGAAATCCACCGTGGAATAAACATCCGTAAAGTATACATTCTCCGGATGCTCCCTGCAGTAGGAAAGAAATGCCTCATACGGCGCATTTTTCGAAAGACGTGCCTCCTGCTCGCAGGCAGCGCTGCGAACCTGCCAGGCGGCAGCCGCAAGAAAGAGCACCGTAAGCAGTACATAAGTCCCCGCAGCTTCTTTTTTCCGGTCCCGGACCTCCTCGCCGATGAGCCAGAGAAGAATCACCGACTCTGCAAGGAAAATGCTGTGCGTCAATCGCACCACCGGCCGATGATGATAATAAAGATATAAAAGAAGAGCGCTTCGGAGCACATACAGCACCAGAACTCCGGAAAGTCTGACTGCGCTTTCCCTGCACCGCTCCTTCTCTTTCTTCCCCTTTTCCCGGAAGGAACCGCTTCTCCTGCAGAAATATCTCAGGATTTCCGCACCGGAAAGAAGAACCGCCGACGCATACAGCACCAGACTGATCATCCGGTAAGGCTCCTCTGCCCTGGTGGTCTGCGAAGCCCTGTAATCCCAGAGGGCCTCCCTCCACCTTGTCCCGGTGCTCTTTTCACCTGCTGCCTTTTCCTTCGCATAGGCTGCAATCGCTTCGAGCTTCTCTGCGTCAATGTCCGCATCCAGTCCAAAATTGTAATTTCGGATCAGCTCTGCCTCAGAAGCGCCAAGGCCGATGCTCTGATAGAATTTCTCGTTTTCTTCATACTCCGGAATTCTCTGAAAATCGTAGAGCTGCGTCCTCGCATCGAAGAAACGATAAAACGACCTCCACTCATCCGACCGGTATCCAATCCGGTTTCCGGCTTCACCTGCAAAAAGGGAAAGAAGAACCAGCACAAGGACCGCGCACATCAGGCGAAGCTTCTTCCCTTTTTTCATCTTCAGCTGCGCCGCACGGATCAGAAAGGCAAGGGCAGCAAACGGCCCCACAAACAGCATCATCTCCGAACGAAGAAGATAACCAAGTGCAATCAGAAGAACCGGCGGCAGGAGCTCCTTCCACCACGCCCTTTTCGTTTCTCCCGGCTGCAGCGTAAGCAGCCAGAAGGAAGCTGCTGCCCCGATCATTCCTACCGTCACGGAATACTGAAGAAACACCATGTGATACAGCAAAAGTCCCGCAGCAGCCAGCGCGGCAAGCACGGCAGCCCAGACGTCCTTCCGGCAGGCCATGATCCGTCCGAGAACAAGGGCAAGGCACCCGAACTGACAGAGCAGAAGGAACAGTCCGTACCAGTCCACCGACCTGTTTGCCCGGTAGAGACCGCCCAGAGCAGCGGTCAGCGGGAAATAGCTCTGAATGTTCCGAAGCTCCGGCTCTCCTGTATAGCTTCCCGCCAGGATCTGTGCCATCAGCGCATCGTCGTTCAGATCGTAGTAATACGGAAAGATTCTTCCGAGAAGAAGCGCCGCTGCCAGAGCAAATATGCAGGGGAGCAGAAGCCTTACCGTCTTGCTTTGCCCGATGCCCGTTCTATTCAGTTGTCTCTTTTCTTCCCGTTGTCCTGTCACAGCTACTCTTTCGCGGCTCTGTTTCACAGATTTTCTTTTACCGCTTTTCTTCCACAACTTCTCTTATCAGATATCTCAATGCGTACGGTAGAATTCCTCAATCACCGAGACCACGTCGTTCACATTTTCTTCTGTCAGGGAATAATACATCGGAAGGCGGAGAAGCCTCTCGCTCTCCCTTGTCGTATAACGATCCTCCCCGTGGAAACGTCCGAATTTCTTACCCGCGGGGCTCGAATGCAGCGGAATGTAGTGGAACACCGCAAGAATTCCCTGCTCCCTCAGTGCCTGGATCAGAGCCTGTCTCTCCTCCAGATCTCCGGTCTTGATATAGAACATATGCGCATTATGAACGCAGCCCTCCGGAATCACCGGAAGTTCTATCCTTCCCTCTGCGGCAAGCGGCGAAAGGAGGCGATAATACTGCTCCCATCTTGCAAGCCTTGCGTTATTGATCTCATCCGCCTGGTCCAGCTGTGCCATGAGGTACGCAGCATTGAGCTCTGAAGGAAGGAACGAGCTCCCGTAATCCACCCAGGTATACTTGTCGATCTGTCCGCGGAAGAACTGACTGCGGTTGGTTCCCTTCTCACGAAGGATCTCAGCCTCACTGATCTTCTCCGGATCGCGGATCAGAATCGCACCGCCCTCTCCCATGGAATAGTTCTTGGTTTCATGAAACGAATAGCAGCCAAAATCGCCGAGGGTTCCGAGTGCTCTTCCCTTATAGGAGCTCATGACGCCCTGTGCCGCATCCTCCACCACGGTCAGATGATGTCTTTTCGCAATCTCCAGAATCGTGTCCATTTCACAGGAAACTCCCGCATAATGAACCGCAGCGATCGCCCTTGTTTTATCGGTAATGGCATCCTCCAGAAGCGTCTCATCCAGATTCATCGTATCCGGACGAATGTCAACAAAGACCGGTACCGCGCCCTTGAGGACGAAGGCATCCGCAGTAGAGCAGAAGGTGTAGCTCGGCATGATGACCTCCTCCCCTGGCTGAATGTGAGAAAGATGTGCCGCCATCTCAAGTGCGGAGGTGCCGCTCGTTGTCATCAGGCACCCGGCGGTTCCGGTTTTTTCTTCCACCCAGGCCTTGCACTGCTTCGTAAACGGCCCGTCTCCGCAGATCTTATGATTGACCTCGCAGGCCTTTTGCAGATATTCCATCTCATGTCCGACATACGGCGGAATATTAAAAGGAATTCGTATTTCCATCATATTATCCTTTCCTGCCGCAGCATATGCTTACGGCATCCCTTCGATTTTCTGTGCAGACGCAGCAGGCATCAGCCCGCTGCCGGTATTCGCTTTACGATGTAGTGCTCATTCTGATATCCGGTCTCATAGCCGCATTCCTCCAGATAATTCCGAAGAACCACAGCCTTGCGCTCTTCCTGCCTGCCGCCCTTCAGGGCCGCAAGCTCCTCATCGCGATAAGCATGATCCTCGTCCGTGTGAAGAATCACCACCGGGAGCCGGTCTCCATGTCCAGCGAGCGCCACGCCGCCAAGCTCCTGCAGCTCCCTGCAAAACGCATCCTCCGGAAAGCTTGCAAGATCCGGCCAGGTGGTCGAAAGCCCCGGTTCCATTCCAAGCAGATAGGAAAGTCCGGGAGCATCTCCGTATGTCACAAGCGGCAGCCCGGTCAGCCCCTCCTGCATAAGATATGCATAAACGCCATTCAGATCGTCTGCGTTCTGCGGTGTAGTCGAAACCCCCTGCGTTCTGGGGAGATTTGCCGCAGCGGTTCTTGCCGTTCCGTCCGTTCCATCCCGGAAGGAGTAAAACAGATGAAATAACGTTCCCTGTACCAGTACAACCCCGATCAGTGCAACTGCCATGCAGCGCCAGGGAAAATGGCGCTCCTTTCTTCGAAACTCCTGCCAGATTCTGCGGAACATCCAGATTGCAAACGGTGCAATCAGGAAGAGATTCAGGAGAATCGGAAACGTGTAGTTATTGGAGCCAAACGGGAGGATCAGGATCAGAAGCAGAGAAAGTGCGGCAAGAAACCGTTCATCCGTTGTCGCACGGAACCCGCCCGCAATTCCTACCAGATCCAGCACCATTGCCAGAATCACGAACATCATGACAAAGGTAAACATGCACCAGTAATCCCTGTAATTTGTGGTAAATGCGCCGCGCCCCCAGTAGAAGCGAAGCAGCACCGGAATTCCCACCATGTAGAGAAGGCGCTTCCTCCACTTCTTCTCCCGCAGAACCGGCATTGCGAAGAAGAACATCCCTGCGATCACGCAGGCCGCCATGATCAGCATCCACATCAGGGCAGACCGGTATGCAGCCAGCGTCGTCAGCAGCATATCAGAAAATGTGTAGTCGCCTCCGATTCCGAACAGCTCACCGATCGCTGAAAGGTACGTCGAAAAACCGTATTCCAGCGAGATCCAGGCAAGCATTCCACCGGCACCCGCCGCGTAGCCAAGGACACAGGCTCCGGTGTCCCGAAGGACGTTCCTTCTGCTCCTCGAGGACCAGAATCCCTCCAGCCAGACGGCAAGAATCAGGACCGCCTGCAGCGCATTGGAGAAACGGACGAACACATTGATTCCAAGAAACACACCGGCAGCCACGTACCAGATACGCTTTCTCGGAACTCCGTTGACCGCCCGGAACAGACAAAGGCAGGCAAACGTCAGAAACACATAAGAAAGTACATTGTAGAGAATCACGGTCGGACACCAGAAGACCGACTCCGCCAGGACTTCTCCCAGAAAGACCATCCAGCCGGGGATCATTCTCTGGAGCGCATAATAGGAAGCAAGTGCCGCAGCAGAGACAAAAAGCGCCGTCTTGATGTTCATCGCAAGAAGATCCGCGCCTCCCGGAAGCAGGGTCAGAAAAGCACCTGCTTTGTTGGCAAGGAAAGTAGCAAAGAACCACATGCCTTCCTTCAGCGTCAGATAGTTCCCGAGGCTGTACCCCGCATCCGTCACGTCAATTCCGCTGAAGGTTCCCCACAGCGGCCACAGGACCAGAAGCACCGGAAACAGATACCGCTCCATAGGAGTCTGGTATCGCCCTGCCTTTTTCAGAAAAGTCCGGATGAAGGTATCTTTTTTCATCTCCTGCATAGCTTCTCCACTCCATCAAACATGATCCGCCGCAGTGCATCCACCGCACTGCAGACTGCAAATACAAACGCCGCGCATCCGATCACCCACAGGAAAAAGACCGGTGCCGGTGTGGCCTCTGCCGACACTCCTGTCAGTTCCGCAAGAAGCTGCGGCCAGCCGGGAAGAAGATCGGCGTGGCACTGAATCAGATACACGCCAAAGGTAAGCGGCGAAAGGCTGCGGATGAAGGCTGCTGCCCTTCCCTCCGGAACGCGAAGCTCCCGGAACCCAAGAAACAGGCCGACGGATGCCGTCACCGCAAACAGATAATTGTAATGGAAGGGGGAATCGACCAGATAGGAGAAGCTTCCGGTGCGCGCATGCAGAACGGCCGCGCCGATCTGAACCGCAGCGATCACCACGCAGCTTGCTCCGTACAGAAGAAAGGCTCTCCGTTTGCCGGAAAGCGCCTTCGGCGCACCGTATTTGCGAAGATAGGAGGCGATCAGAAACAGAAGCAGGAAAAAGCAAAGATCATACCCCTGATGATCCTGCGTCAGCTGAAACGGCAGCACGGTTTTCAGAACACTTTCATAAATCAGAAGGCCGGCGACAATGCCGCGAAGTGTCTTCTCCGAAACCTGATCGACTGCAGCCGCAAGAAGCGGAGCAAACAGCTCCATCACCACAAATGCCGTGACAAACCAGTAATGTCCCATCATGACAGGGAGTACATACCGGGCAAGCTCCCAGATGTTCTCTCCGGATGGAATCTGCCCCGCCGATCGCAGCAGAAGATGAATTCCAAGCGAATAAAACCAGACCTCCGCAAGAAGACGCAGAAGTCTCGCAGGGCGCAGCTCAATGCCGGTATCGTAATACCCGCTGATCATCACATAGGTTGCAACAACCGGCACGCAAAGGCTCTCCAGAACAGAGCCTGCAATGCGGAGCCCTGTGATCTCATTGGTGCCCAGCAAAAAGGCATCGTTCCAGTAGAGAATGTGCAGAATGGTAATGCCCATCATTGCAATCATCCGGAGCAGCTCCATATTCGCCTGTCTTACTGTTTTCTTCCCCATAGTTTCTGTTCCCGGCAGAAAAGTTTTATCTTTCGCGGACTACGCCCTTCCCCTCTACGCGGTAAACCATATCACACTTCTCGATGGTTTCGAGACGGTGGGCAATGATAATCAGTGTTTTCCGGCCGTGAAGCCGGTTGACGCTCTCCATAATGGCGGCCTCGGTCTCATTGTCGAGTGCAGAGGTTGCCTCATCCAGAACCAGCACCTCCGGATCCTCGAAAAGCGCGCGGGCAATGCCGATTCTCTGCTTCTGTCCGCCGGAAAAGCGGATGCCGTTCTGTCCGATTCTGGTATCCAGCCCTTCCGGAAGAGAACGCACATGCTCGTCCAGCTGTGCCTCCTTCAGCGCTCTCCAGACCTTCTCGTCATCAATATCCTTATCCGGGACACCGAAGGCCACATTTTTCCGGATGGTTGTATCCAGCATATAGATTGACTGCGGAATGTATCCGATGTTGCGAAGCCAGCCCCGGTAATTCGTCTGAACATCCACGCCGTCCGCAAGGATCTGTCCTGACTCCGGCCGGAGAAGTCCCAGCATAATGTTGATCAGTGTTGTTTTGCCGCCTCCGGAGGAGCCGACAATCCCGACCGACTTGCCGACCGGGAAGGTGACGCTGGCGTGATCGAAAATTTTCACATCGGAATCCGGGTAATGGTACACGATATTCTTCAGCTGAATTTCCGAAAGAACCGGAAGCTTTTCTGCCGAATCCCCCGGATCATAGTCCTCCACCCGGTAGGAAATGTTCTTGTCGTGGATTTCCTCCTGCAGATTCTCACTCACATTGTCGAGGAAGGGCTGGAAATAGGAAATGTTCGTCATGTACGTATTCATGCGGTTTGCGGAAGGAAGGAGCCTTGCCGCTGCTACCGCAAATGCACCCAGCTGCGGAACCAGTGCCGTCAGATCTCCCGAGCCTCCCATCACCTGAATCAGCAGATACAGGACAATGCCCGTCATAAAGATCCACTCAATCAGAAGTCTTGGGGTCGAGCTGTACAGGCTGTACTTCTGCACGGCATTGACGTAGCCGTTTCCGCATTTGGAGTATTCCGTGATGAAATAATTCTCACGGTTCGCAATCTTGATTTCCTTCACCGCATCCACAGACTCTGCAATCCACTGATACAGCCCGGAATAATAATCCTGATTCTCCTTGCCGGCCTTGATCATCACCGGCTTTAAGAACTTCTTGATGACCAGAAGAACCACAACCAGGAGCGCAGCAATCGCAAGCGTCATCCAGGGATCCATCACAACCAGAACTCCGATCAGAATGACAAAGACAATCACCTCGGACGTCATCTGCAGAATATTGAGAATCAGCGCATATACATTGTTGATGTCGGAGGTGATGTTGCGCTGAATGATTGCGGTATTGGCATTCAGATAGTATTCATACGGCCGCTTCATGAAATTGATCATCATGCGGTTGCTCGTCTCAAACTGATTCCGGTAAATAAACCGGAGCAATATCTTCTGCTCCAGAAACAGGTAAATATTCTTCAGCGCGAAAACAACCACGATGGCAATCATCATCATCACGGCAAACTGCTTCATGCTCTCAGCGCCGCAGAGCCGGTACAGATCTCCCATGTGATACTGATTCTCCAGAATCGACTCCGGATCGATGATCGCCTGCATGATCGGAAGGACAAGCGTAATGCCGAGAGCCTCCAGAACTGCGCCGATCAGCATGACAAAGACCAGAAAGACCATGGTTGCCTTCTGCTTATGGTCCAGCAGCTGATTGATTTTTTTGAATGATTTCAGCATATTGCTCCTTCACTTAAGCTTCTGTTCACTGTGACTTCCTGCGTCGCGGTGGAGCGAGGGCTCCTCATAGCGGTCCATAAACTCATCGCCCAGATAGAGCTTTTTCCCGGCGCAGTGAATGGAAGACGGAACGGTATAGACCGTCACCACTCTCTCGAACTCCATCTTCATCTGCGCGCAGACAAAATTCAGAATCTCCATGGGAAATGCTCCGTCAAGCACAATATGCTCCGGAAAAATTTCCCGGTAATTCAGAACATCCCTCGGATGAGGCTTGATGACCACAACGCCGTCTCCCGCGTATTCCCGGATCATATCGGAGAACAGCTTTCTCCTCATCGACAGATCCCTGCACAGGGGCTCTGTGAGAATCAGCGACACGGGTCTGTGATCCTCGCCTGCTTTTCGCAGGGCATCCTCCAGCTCCTGTCGGTTCTCGATGAAAAGACGGATCAGAATGTCTCTGCCTTCTCCGTCCAGACCCTCTACAAGCTTCTCACGCGGGACCTCAACCATCCTGGAAATGGGATGATCCAGCGCCTCAATGCTGTTGACCTCCATGTCAATGCAGTATCTGCCATAGCCGTTCTGGATAAAAATAAAGCCAAGTGCAGCCATCATCGCCTTCAGGCGGAAGTGCCCGCGGTTGTCATAACGCGCCGTGTCATAATACCGGATGCAGTCCAGTCCGTCCTCCACCGCGTGGTAGCGGATCTTCTTCCAGCTCAGATAATATCCGATGGGATCCGAATCGCAGAACACATAAATATCGCCGTATTCCCGGAAGTCTACCGGCACATAGGGCTCCTCCAGCTCTCCCAGACGTCTGCAGAAGCGCATGCGGTTGCGGAGATTTCCCGGAAGAGACCCGGTATCCTTCTTCAGCTCCGTCAGCTCCTCAAAAAAGGTAAACGGCTTCTCATCAAACCAGTACACTGCTTCAAACAAGCCGCTCTTTTCTGCCCGTTCCTTCAGATTTCCGAAATCATTGGACATCCGGGAGAGCACCAGCGAAGCCTTCCCCCGCCTCTCCTTTTCCAGATTCAGCTCCTTCAGGCAGGCCACGTATACATGATAGAAGGTATGACAGACGTAAATTCGTTCCTTCTGCATTTCGCCGGTTTCCTTTCCCCTCCCTTTGGCAGGAAGATGCTAAACAGATATATTTTACCACACCAGACTGCTCCCCGCTTATATAAGGTCCTCCGGACCAAAGCTCTCCGGCAGGAGCTCCTCGAGGGTACGGATCCGGTAGTCCGTCTCCGTTCTTGCCATAATCACCGGAAACGCCGAGGGTCTTACAAATTCGCGAAGTGCCTGCCGGCAGATCCCGCAGGGACTCGGATACTGCGCAGCTTCATCCGCTTCCCTTTTCTCCGGGCCTGCCACCAGTACAAGGCACCGGAAATCTCTCTTTCCCTGTGCTACGGCAGCAAACAGCGCCGTTCGCTCCGCGCAGATGGTTGCACCATAGCTTGCATTCTCGATGTTGCAGCCCTTCACCGCCGTGCCGTCTCCGCACAGAAGAACCGCTCCCACAAGATAATGAGAGTACGGCGCATACGCATTTGCCTGCGCTTCCTTTGCCAGACGGATCAGCTCCGGAACCCGTTCTCTCCACGCTTCGTTTCTGTTTCCTGTTTCTTCTCCCAGATGACTCATCGCTCTCTCCTGCCGCAGTCTGCCTGCAAAGCTCTGCAGATAATACGGATGGGGGACGCAAGGCAAACCGCTTTTTCTGTCCGCCTCACATCCCCCACTTCCTGTTCTTATCATTCTGAAACAATTAAATTCGAAGTTCTCCGGATCACTGTTCCTTTTCGGAAGCTTCGCTCTCCGAATTCTCCTGTCCGGCACGCATGGCCGCTTCCGCCACCTTGATCATGATAGCGCATTCAATTCTCTTCCGGAAAATCTTACATCCGTACTCATAGGTTCCGTGGATGTCGCCGGTCGCATGAAGAGCATTCGCCGCACAGCCGCCGGAGCAGTACAGTCTTGCCCAACAGTTGTCGCAGTCATGTCTTGCATAGACATTGCACAGCTTGAACTCATCGCGAAGCTCTGTGTTCGTCACGCCGTCCCAGATGTTGCCAAGCTTGAAGGCGGGATCACTGACAAACTGATGACAGGGGTAAAGATCTCCCCATGCCGTCACCGCCATGTATTCCGTTCCGGAGCCGCAGCCCGAAATTCTCTTGTAGATGCAGGGGCCGTGCTCCAGATTGATCATGTAATGATAGAAGGTGATCGGCTTTCCTTCCTTTTCTCTGCGGATCATATCCTTCGCCAGGAGCTCGTACTGCTCGTACAGGATCGGCAGATCCTCTTCGGTCAGCGCGCTCGGGCTCGTCGGCTCACAGACCACCGGCTCCATGGAAAGCTCCGTAAAGCCAAGATCGTCCGCCATATGGAAGAGATCCTTCGTGAAGTCCGGATTGAAATGCGTGAAGGTCCCGCGCATGTAATAATTGCGGTCGCCTCTCTTCTTTACGAATTCCTGGAACTTCGGCACGATGGTGTCATAGCTTCCCCTTCCGAGCTTGTCCACACGGAAACGGTCATTGACCTCCTTGCGTCCATCCAGAGACAAAACGACATTGTAGCATTCCTTATTCGCCCACTCGATGACCTCATCGTCCACATCCACGCCGTTTGTGGTCAGCGTAAAGCGGAAGTTCTTGTTCTTCTCCTTCTCGATGCTGCGGGCATAGGCAACCAGCTGCTTACAGACCTCAAAGTTCATAAGCGGCTCACCGCCGAAGAAGTCCACCTCAAGATTCCGGCGGAATCCGGAATTCTCGACAAGGAAATCCAGTGCACGCTTTCCCGTCTCAAAGCTCATCAGCCCCTGCTGTCCCTGAAAGGTTCCCTGGGAAGCAAAGCAGTACGAGCAGTTCAGATTGCAGGTGTGCGTCACCAGAAGGCAAAGTGCCTTGATTACATTCGAACGGTTTTTCAGATCAAAGGCCTTGTCCTCAAAGACATCCTTTGTGAAAAGCTTCCCGTCCTGAATCAGCTCATCGATATCCGAAAAGGTATCTGCCACGTCCTCCATTGTAAGGCCGCGGTCCCTGTAGGTCTCCATCAGCTCTCTGCCGATGGTCTCCCGGTCCTTTCCTGCATCAAGGCCTGCAATCGCATCATAGGCCACCTCATCCGTCACATGAACCGCACCGGAATAGGTATCCAGAATAATGTTGTATCCGTTCAGTTTATACTGATGAATCATTTCGTTCCTCTTACGTCAACAAAGGGCCGGAACATCCGAAGATGCTCCGGCCCTATCACTGCTTTCTTTATCGGATCAGTTGTTCTTGTTCTCGCAGTCCTGATTTGCGATGCCGCAGCTGGTCTTGCATGCGCTCTGGCAGGAAGTCTGGCACTCGCCGCAACCGCCGTTCTCAGCGCTCTTAACCATATCACGTGTATTCAGAGTCATAATGTGCTTCATTGTAATATCCTCCATGTTGTATGAATGTTCCCGCCCCGAACATCTGACGCGCAGATCTTACGGATGACCGGAACCGGCTTCTCTTTGATATGCAGTCTGTTCGCTGCACAGTTAAGCACTATAATACATAGACTTCTCCGGTATTGTCAAGAATCTGTCCCGGTGCAGAGCGCCGGATATGCCCCTCTTCCCTCTGCAGATTCCGGATTGTCCGGATGTCTTCGGCCGAAATGCGCTCGCCCGGAATCAGAAGCGGAATTCCCGGCGGATATGCCATCACATATTCCGCAGAGATCTCTCCCTCTGCCTGCTCCAGTGAAATCTTTCTGGCTTTTCCGTGCAAAGCCCTCTGTGCAGCCTCCTCAAGAGGAACCGCCTGCCGCTCCTCCGACAAAACAGGCATTCCTTCCTCTCTGCATTTCTCAGTTTCCGCAGCTTGGGATTTCTGCTCTCCCAGCCAGGCATTCAGATGCTCCAGCGCATGGAAAAGACGGTCAAACCCTTCTTCGGAATCCCCGCAGCTTGTCATCAGAAGGACGTTCCTTCCGCAGCTCATCTCCGGCTCCAGCAGCTCTTCCCTTCGAAGAAACTCCTCCAGCTCCCTCCCGCTTCTCCGGAAGAAGGCATCCCGAATCAGGAACTTCCCGAAATCCAGGGAAAAGACCGCTTGCCTGTCAGCCTCTGCATCCTCCGGTCCAAGGATGCGCAGATTCTTCCACTCTCCAGCCTTCGCCCGGATTCCGTCAATTCTCTTCTCCCATTTGCCAAACAGCTCCGGCCCTTCCTTTGCAAGAAGTCCTGTACAGCCATCGAGCGATGCCAGAAGCGGATAGGACGGCGAGCTGGTCTCAAAAACGGACAGTCCCTGCTCCACCGCCTCCTCCGAAATCCGGTCCGAGCCAAGGTGCAGCCAGGCAGTCTGCGTAAGGGAGGGAAGTGTTTTGTGTGCGCTCTGTACGGCAAGGTCTGCGCCAAGCTGTACGGCGCTGTCCGGAAAATATCCTCCGGCCGCGCTTCCGTGAAACAATCCAAAGTGCGCTCCATGCGCCTCATCGACAAGAAGGAGTTTCCCTTCTCTGTGGACAAGCTCCGCAATGCTTTCAATGTCGGAGCCGATCCCCTCATAGGTGGGACTTGTCAGGAAAACCGCCCTTGACTGCGGATACTGCCGAAGCATTTTCTCCACGGATTCCGGCCGGACGCTCCCCGGAATTCCAAAGCCCGGAAGCTTCTCCGGCATCAGCCAGTGTACGGTAAGTCCCAGGAGCTCTGCCCCGTGGAAAACAGACTTATGGCAGTTCCTTGCAAGAATGACTTCACTCCCCCGCGGAATTGCCGCATACATCATGGCCAGATTCCCACAGGTGCTTCCGCAGGTCAGGTACCACGTTCTCCTGCTTCCATAAAGCTTCCCCGTGCGCTCCATGGCCTCCTTCAGAATCCCGTCCGCATGGTGAAGATCATCCGTCCCTTCCACCTCCGTGACATCGAAGTCATACGGAAGTCCGGGCCCCGGAGAAAGGTTCCGCTTGTGCCCCGGCATGTGCATCGGATAAGGTCCATCCGCGCAGTAGCTCTTCAGCTGATCCTGAAGAATATGATATGACTGCTCCATTTGCTTCCTTTCAGAAAATTCCTGTCAGACCGCTCACGGAAAGCTTACTTCGCAAGCTCCGACGTGCAGTGCGGGCATCTGGTCGCTTCTGCCGCGATCTCGCTCCTGCAGTACGGGCAGATTTTTGTTGCCGGCTTTGCGGGCTCTTCCTTTTTCTTCCCGCCCAGACTGTCCATCTTCATCTGGAAATTGTTGAACGCCTTCACGATGCAGAACAGGATCAGCGCCATAATCAGGAAATTGATGACGGACGACAGGAAATTGCCATAATTCAGTGCGACCGTGGCATCCTCCGTTGCTCCCTGCTTCAGAACCACCTTCATCGCATCCAGATTGTGCGAGCCAAACAGGCCGAGCAGCGGACTGATGATATCCGCAACCAGGGAGTCTACGATCGACTTGAAGGCTGCACCGATGATGACACCGACTGCCATATCCAGTACATTTCCCTTGCTGATGAACGCCTTGAACTCTTCAAAAAACTTCTTCATACGGTTCCTTTCCTGCCGTCCCTTCATGCCGACAATATCAATTGCTTAAACACGTCGCCGCGCTCCTCGAAATTCTTAAAATACCCATAAGAGGCTGCCGCGTTGGACATAATAACTGCTTTTCCCTTCGGCGTGATCCTTCTTGCAAGCGCAACCTGTCCGGCAAGATCCTCCGCCTCATGCACATTGGCACAGTCCTTTACGGATTCCAGAATCCGCTTTCCGGACGCATAGGCCAGAACAAACTGGATATCCGGGCGTTTCCGGATAAAATCAATCAGAATGTCATAATCGATGCCGCGGTCCATGCCTCCCGCAAGAAGCGTCCCGGCGTTCGACACGCTGTTCACCGCGCGGATCGCCGCCTCCGGAATGGTCGAAATGGAGTCATCATAATAATCCACCCCGTCCACACAGCCGCAGTATTCCAGCCGGTGCGGAAGACCTCCGAACTCTGACAGTGCCTTGCGCACCTCCTGCTCCCCGCAGCCGAAAACGCTCCGTGCAATTTCCATCACAAACTGTGCATTCAGCTGGTTGTGTGCACCCGGAATCCGAAGCTCATAATGCACATTCTCCGGAAGTGAAACGGTCCTCACTCCGGCCTTTGTATGCAGCTTCGGAACCTGCGTCCCGACAAAAAGGAGATCCTCCTTTGTCTGATGCTTCGTGATGCCGCTTTTTGCATCAAAGTAATGCTCCATCGTATGATACCGGTCCAGATGATCCTCAAACAGATCCAGGAAAACCGCCACATGCGGATCCGCGCGAAGCCGCTGGCATTGATGGCAGGACAGCTCAAAAACCGCGATGGACTCTTCGTCCATCTCCGGCATATAGTCCAGACACGGCTTCCCGATGTTGCCCATCAGAAAGGTCCTTCGCCCGCTGCAGGTATCCAGCACCTTATACAGCATGGAGCTCGTCGTGGATTTTCCCTTGGTTCCTGTAATGCCCACAGTCTGCTGCCCGTATTCCTCCAGGAACAGTTCCGTCTGCGACGTAAACTTCGGATTGTCAAAGGCCGGCGCATCCTCCTCGAAGCAGATTCCGGGACTTACGAAAATAACATCGTAATTCTCATCCTTCACGCCTTCTCTCGGTCCTTCAAACACATCCACAAGCGCCGGCTGACAGTACTGCTTCAGAAAGCTCTCTGTGGACTTTCCCTCTCTGCCGTATCCCCAGATCAGGATCCGTTTATCCTTCATTTTGGCAATGGTCTTATCCAAGAGCAGCCTCCCTTGCTTCCACCAGCTTCTCCTTCAGAATCTGCTGATATTCCGAAGGGACATGATTGCGGTCCTCCCAGCGGTTTAAGTATTCCGCAAGTGACTCCCGCTCCCCGAGAATTTCCTCCCGGTAACGATCCGTCAGAAGACTGCGGCCGCCCTTTTCCACAAATGCCTTCAGCGCACAGCCGACCTCGCTTCTTGTGCCCACGCACTCAAACGGCTTATTCTCATCGATTCCGACAAGCTCCCGGAAATCCTTCTCCAATGACGGCTTGTCAAGGAGCTTCTCTCCGAAAATTCCGACAAGCTCCTCTTCCGTCAGGAACGGGGACAGGATGATATAGACAAACAGGCACTTCGGACAATCGCAGCACCAGATTCCCTTCTTGCTTCCCCGGTTGCAGGAAAGAAAGACCCTGTGATAGTCCCTGCACTGTGCAAACAGGGCAGCAATTTCAATCTCCGCAAGAGGTCTCAGGAAGCTGAAATAATGAATATCGCTTGTCGTAATCTGTCCGATATAATTCTGGAAATCCTGTTCGAATTCGTAGCTCTTCGAATACTGATGATTGACAAAGGAGCCCCGCACCGTTGTCTCATTGGCACTGGTCTCATTGGAAAGCGCAATCATTCTCCGTCCGCTTAAAAACGCCGCAGCCGTCGAGGAAAATGCCACAATCGCAGAAAACGGGGTATGTCCGTTCAGATACCCCTTCCGGTTCAGCTCCAGCATATTGGGGTCCAGTGTCCGCTTTGCCCTGCAGTCATTCTCCGTGTGGTTGAAAACCCCGATCACTTCATCGATGGCGCTGTCATCATTGATGTGATAGGTCATGATGTCCTGACCGCGCAGCGTCTCCAGCGTCACAACGGAATCCTTGCCGCCTCCTACCGGAACCAGAAAGCCCTTGTACTCCGTCGGATCCTGAAAGGGCTTTCTCACGCCCTGCTCCTCCGGAGAAGGACACTCGATCGTAAGAAGCTCTTCCTCGGAAACCTCAATTCCGTTGCGGTACATGAACTCTCCGAGTCCGTTGTAGTAGAGCTTCCGCCACCACGTTCTCTGCTCCCCGGTAAGCGTTCCGCACTCGATGCTAACCTTCTTCGGGCAGGTGATTTTGTAATAGCTGATCGTCTCGGCTAGTCCCAGCTGGAAAATCAGCTCCTCCAGAATCTTCTTCGCCTCCGTATCAAGCTCCCGGCGCACCGGAAAGGTCCAGGTCGGATGGAACTCCGAAAGCCCCGGCGTTTCAAAATCATAGACCACCCGGCACAGCTTCTCCTCCGGATGCTCTCCGCAAAGGTCCGCTCCGATGGTGTAATGGTAACCGCGATAGACAAACTCGGAATATTGCTCCCGGTATTCTTCAAATTTTGTCACTGTACATCTCCCGTCGTATGAAAACAGTCCTGATTAAATGAATCAAACAAAATAAAACTCATACAAAAATAAGCTGCCTCTTTTCATAAAGAGACAACTTATTCTATCGAGTCTGTCCGAAAAATACAAACACCGGCCTGCGGATTCTTCGCCTTCGCCATCCGGCACTTTTGCTATTCCTCTTCCTTACTGGAAATTGCCCGGAGAAAGGCCTTTGTTCTCTCCTGTCTCGGATTGGCAAAAAACTCGCGGGAAGGCGCTTCCTCCACGACAACACCGCCTTCAATAAACATGGTTCTCGTGGAAATGTTCTTCGCAAAGCCAAGCTCATGGGTAACAACGAGCATGGTCATGCCTTCGTCGGCCAGCCTTCTCATGACCCCGAGCACTTCTCCCGTAAGCTCCGGATCCAGAGCGGAGGTCGGTTCATCGAAATAAATGATCTCCGGATCGGTTGCCAGAGCTCTTGCAATCGCCACACGCTGCTGCTGTCCGCCGGAGAGCTGATTCGGATAGTAATCCACCCGCTCCAGCATGCCGACCTTCTCAAGCGCCGCACGTCCGATTTCCTCTGCCTTTGCCTTTTCCATTTTCCTTGCGACAATCAGACCCTCCGTCACATTCTGAAGGGCGGTCTTGTTCAGAAACAGGTTGTAATTCTGGAACACAAAGGCAGTTTTACGCCGGATTTCCGCGATTTCCTTTTTGGTAATCTTCGCAAGGTCATAGGTCTTTCCATCCAGAGAAAGGCTTCCGCTGTCTGCCTTTTCCAGGAAGTTGATGCAGCGAAGGAGCGTTGTTTTCCCGCCGCCCGAGGGGCCGAGGATTGCGATGACCTCTCCTTTGCTGACAGACACATCGATTCCGTTCAGAACCTGTGTCTTCCCGTCAAATGATTTTCGAATTCCCTTTACTTCCAGCATCGACATAACCGCATATCCTCTTCCTTCTCTGTCTTACCTTCTGTTCTGCCGTTCCTGCCATCCGCGCAAAGCCTCACAAAGCCCGCAGCTCAGCGCCTTCCGTAGGAGCCAAGCTTCTTCTCGCCGATACTCTGAAGCTTCGTCAGCACCGTTGAGAACAGAAGATAAATTGCCGCAACCTCCAGATACAGTGCGAGCGGTTCATAGTAAACCGCGTTGATGCGCTGCGTGGTCATGAACATTTCCGTCACCGTAATGTTCGCGGCAAGCGACGTGTCCTTGACCATCGAAATCAGCTCGTTGAACAGCGTCGGAAACGCCGTGCGCAGGGCCTGCGGCAGCTCAATTCTGCGGACAATCTGCCACCAGCTCATGCCGACACAGTATCCGGCTTCCATCTGGCCCGCAGGGACGGCCTCCAGAGCAGCGCGCATGGTCTCCGCTGCATAGGCTCCCTCATTGATGGCAAACACCATCACCGCCGCAGGGAAGGCATCGATCAGGATTCCTACCTTCGGCAGTCCGTAGAATACAACAAACAGCTGTACCAGAAGCGGCGTTCCGCGGATGATCCAGATGTAAATCCGCGCAATCTGCTTCAGGACCCGGATGTTTGCAAACTGCACCAGCGCGGTCAGGATGGCAATTACCAGTCCGATTGCAAACGCCAGAACCGTCAGCGGAATCGTGTACATCAGTCCCGGAAGGAGAATCTTCGGAAAGGACTGGATCAGAATATTCAAAAGTCGTTCATTCATCGTTTTTCACAACTCCTATTGTTTTTATAGGATTACAGCATTTAGGTGGGATTATAGCATCATCGCTTACAGAATGCATCATAAATTTGCATCTTCTTCAAACACGAAAATATCCTCCACCATCCCGCAAAAATATACGTTTGCTTTTCCCTTTACTCCGCTTAGAATGATGATAACAATACGGGATGGATCCCGGATCATTTCATAAAAAACACACAGAAAACGGGAGGGATACAAAACATTATGAGCAAATGGACCAGAGCAAATTACCAGCCTAATCTGCCCCTGTACGGTGATCGGCGCGTCACGGCTTCCAGAGAGCACATCTCGCTTTCCAGAAATGCCGCCAGAGAAGGCATGGTTCTACTGAAAAATGACCCTGCTGTTCTTCCGCTTGCCAAAGGAAGCAGCCTTGCACTTTTCGGCAAGGGAACCTTTGACTATGTAAAGGGCGGCGGCGGATCCGGCGATGTCACGGTTCCGTATATGAAGAATCTGTATGACGGCTTCCATGAATATGAAGACCTTGTTTCTGTCTGGGAGAAGGGAGCCTCCTTCTACCGCGACTATGTATCCGCCCAGTATGAGGCAGGCGGAATTCCGGGCATGATTGAGGAGCCGGAGCTTCCGGATGCGCTCGCCGATGAGGCAGCTGCCGTCTGCGATACCGCAGTCATCTCCATCAGCCGTTTTTCCGGCGAGGGCTGGGACCGCAAATCTGAGCTCGGCGCTCCGGGCGAGAATGTCTGCGATGACAAAACTCTGATGGATCTGCAGAATCGCCTTTTTGCCCGCAGCGATTTCTATCTGACGCCCCGTGAAGAGGAGCTGATCCGCAAGGTCACCGACCGTTTCCAGCGCGTGGTTGTTGTCATGAATGTCGGCGGCATGGTTGCCACCGACTGGTTTGCAGAGAATGAGAAAATCCGCAGCGTCCTCATGGCATGGCAGGGCGGCATGGAGGGCGGCGTTGCAGCAGCAGAGCTCCTTCTCGGCCTTGACAATCCTTCCGGAAAGCTCTCCGACACCTTTGCCCGGAGGCTGGAGGATTATCCTTCCACGGCAGGCTTCCATGAATCCGGCAATTATGTAGACTATACCGAGGATATCTACGTCGGCTACCGCTATTTTGAAACGCTTCCCGGAGCTGCCGAAAAGGTGATTTATCCGTTTGGCTTCGGCCTCTCCTATACGTCATTCTCACTGACGAACAAGACGGCTTACGTAATAAAGGGAGCACCCGATCCGGACGCGGAAACAGCGGAGGGCCCGAACCCGGACAGCGGAGATGTGATTCACGCTGAGGTTCTCGTCACAAATACCGGACGCTATGCCGGCCGCGAGGTTGTTCAGCTCTATTTCGGAGCACCGCAGGGACTCCTTGGAAAACCTGCAAAGGCACTGTGCGGATATCAGAAGACCCGTCTTCTTCAGCCGGGCGAGAGCCAGCTCATCTCCATTGAGGCGGCTGCAAAGGAGCTTGCAAGCTATGATGACCTCGGACGCGTCTGCAAATCCGCCTGGATTCTGGAAAAGGGAAGCTATGCATTCTTCCTCGGAACCGATGTCCGCTCGGCATCGGAGCTGGAATTCCATTACGTCCTCGAATCAGACCGCATTGTGCGCCGCCTTGTAAGCCGCATGGCTCCCACGCAGCTTTCCATGCGTCTTCGCGCTGACGGAAGCTATGAGAACCTGCCGCTCGGAGAGCCAAACGATCCCCGCGACAGTGTACTGGAGTGGCTTCCCTATGAGCAGATGGACGGCTGCATGCCCGAGGTGCGTTATCAGCCGCACACCTATACCTCCTGGACCGGAAAGACCAACGGTCTTCCGAAGCTGATCGATGTGGCAGAGGGCCGCATGTCCTTGGACGACTTCATCCAGGCGCTGCCCGATGAGTATCTGGCACAGCTGATCGGCGGACAGCCGAACACCGGCGTTGCCAACACCTTCGGCTACGGCAACCTTCCGGAGTACGGAATTCCGAACATCATGACCGCGGACGGCCCTGCCGGACTTCGTATTCTCCCGGAGGTCGGCGTCAAGACAACTGCTTTCCCGTGCTCTACGCTTCTTGCCTGCACCTGGGATCCGGAAACCACCTATGCCGTCGGCCGCGCAGGCGGTGAAGAGGTCATGGAGAACAACATCGGCGTATGGCTGACTCCTGCCGTGAACATTCATCGCAGTCCTTTGTGCGGGCGCAACTTCGAGTACTATTCCGAGGATCCGTTCCTTGCCGGAAAACAGGCTTCCGGAATGGTAGAAGGAATTCAGAGCACGCACGTTGCGGCAACCGTCAAGCATTTTGCCCTCAACAACAAGGAAACCAACCGCAAGGATTCCGATTCCCGTGCTTCCGAGCGTGCCATCCGTGAGATCTATCTGAAGCAGTTCGAAATCATTGTGAAGGAAGCTCATCCGTGGAGCATTATGTCCAGCTATAACCTCATCAACGGACACCGCGCTTCGGAAAACCGCGACATGCTGATCGGCATTCTCCGCGAGGAATGGGGCTATGACGGCATGGTCACCACCGACTGGTGGACTTACGGCGAGCACTATAAGGAATGTGCAGCAGGAAACGACATGAAGATGGGCTGCGGCTTTGCAGACCGCGTGATGGCTGCACTGGAAAAGGGCGCCATCACAAGAGCACAGATGGAGCTTGCAGCACGTCATATTCTGACACTGATTCTGCGTGTCGATTGATCGAAGTTGAAAAGGAGGCTTCCATGGAAGTAAACCCGGAACTCAGTCAGATCAGGGAACAGGCACAGCGGGCCGCTGCAGAGCTCTGCGACGCCGCACACCTGCATTCCGGAATGTTGTTTGTCGTAGGCTGCTCCTCCAGCGAGGTCCTCGGTGAGAGGATCGGCACTCACACCAGCATGGATGTTGCAGGAGCCCTGTACGAAGGAATCGCTTCGGAGCTGAAGGAGCGCGGCGTCTTCCTTGCCGCTCAGTGCTGTGAGCACTTAAACCGGGCGCTCGTTGTCGAGCGGACCGTCATGGAGCGCTATGACTTCGAACAGGTCAATGCCATTCCGCAGCCAAACCACGCAGGCGGAGCCTTTGCCTCCGTCGCCTGGAACAGGCTGGAAGACCCGGTTCTTGTGGAGAGCATTGGTGCCCGTGCCGACGCCGGAATCGACATCGGCGGGACGCTCATCGGCATGCACATTCATCCGGTTGTTGTTCCGGTCCGCATCTCCATGGACCGGATCGGCGAGGCATCCATCATCTGCGCAAGGTGCCGTCCTAAATATGTCGGCGGCCAGCGCGCAATCTATGATGAGGCGCTTCTGTAACCGTTCCACGTTTCGCATCGCGAAAGAAGCGTGCGCCAAAGGGCGCACCCGTTTGAGAAAAAGAGACAGGTACCACGCTTTCTGCATGGTACCTGTCTCTTACTTTTCCAATACGCCATCCGGTGCTGTCTCACCGGCTCTCAACCACAATTCTCTCCCGGCCCTCATTCTTCGCCTTATATAAAGCCGCATCCGCCTCATTATACAGCTGGTTAAAGCTCATTCCCGATCCGGTAAACACAGCTCCCATGGAAACACTGGTGCCTCCGGCTACTGCTTTTACAACCAGATTCACCTTATCAAAAATCTGATGGGCCCGTGCCCGGATGGTTGCCTCCGGCACACTCTTGTCGAAGAACAGCATGGCAGCAAATTCATCCCCGCCCATTCTGCAGGCAAAATCCTCCCCGCGCAGGGAAGCCTGCAGATTCTGTGCAATCAGAATCAGATATTCGTCTCCGTTCTGATGTCCATAGGTGTCGTTGTACTGTTTGAACCGGTCCACATCCATCATAATCATCATAGCCGTGGAGCTGCCCTCCAGAAGCTTCATTTCGATATCATTCTTGAAGGCCGCATGATTTAACAGTCCGGTCAGCGAATCGGTCCGATACGTACTCTCCCAGCTGCGAAGCCGAAGATCCGCCTTGCTCTTCACCGCATCCGTCAGCATCTTCAACGCATTGGTTTCCGATACGTCCGAAACGATAACCTCGAAGCACCCCTGCAGGCCGGGATCATGACACACTCTCCCACAGCAGAACACATAAATTGTTGTGCCATCCTTACGAAGAAGTCGATGTTCATCGAGCACCAGCTCACTTTGAGCCAGGCTTGCCGACACGTGACTCACGTAATCCAGACGATCTTCCTCCGGAATCAGATCCAGCTGATTCATGGCTCCATTTTCCGTATCCTCCCCGGAATATCCCGTCAGATGTTCAAAATTCTCATCTGTCTCAACAATCGCCCAGGATCCGTTGAGTATATAGCGGCAAAATAACAGGGAATGCGCTGCCGGATGCTCCTTCTTCGAATCGCCAGGATTCACCTCCGGTGTCGGCATTGCCTTTTCTTCGGCACTTGCGGCATCCAGACTGACGGAATACTTCTCCGAGAGAAACTCGATAAACTCTGCTGTAATGGAGGGATCAAACTGCGTGCCCGCATTTCTCCGCAGCTCTTCCATCGCAGCCTCCACCGGCATTCCCTTCCGGTACGGGCGATCATTGGTCATGGCATCGTAGGAATCAATCACCGAAATTACACGGGACAAAAGCGGGATGCTCTCCTTGCTCAGCCCGTCCGGATACCCCTTTCCGTCCCATCGTTCATGATGAGACCGGATTTCATTTGCAACCTGCTTCAGCTCCGCATTGCTGTTCGCAATTTCATAGCCCGCCTCCACATGCGAACGCATAATCTTCCACTCACGGTCCGTGAGTTTTCCGGGCTTGTTCAGAATTTCGATGGGAATGCTGATTTTTCCGATATCATGAAGCAGGCACAGCAAAGCCAGCTTACTCTGCTGGGCATCGGACAATCCGATTTTCTTCCCAAGCTCTGCCCCGATAAGCCGTGTACGCTCGATATGGTGCTCCGTGTCGGAATCACATTCCTCCAGAGCCTTAAGCAGGGAGGAAAGCATGTCCGAATGAATGGACTCTCCGTCAACCAGCTTTTTGGTACGCATCGCCATCATTGCCGACCGGATGCTCTTTTCCATACTCTGATCCTTGTCCGAAGCGACACTGATCCCGTACTGTATGCTTCCGTTAAACGTCTGGCTGATCTTCTCCGCATAACCGGCCATCCTGGTCTCATCACTGCGGCTGCAGATTGCAATCAGATTGGCGTCCTGTCCGCGCACAAAATACGTCTCCGGAGGAAATATCTCTCTCATCAGAACGGACAGCTGACGGATTTTCTCATCCCCCGCATCCTGGCCGCGCGTTGCATTGATCACAGACAGGCTGTTCACATCGCACACAGCAATTCCGACAGGGAAAAGAAAATGCTCTCCCACCTCCCGCGTCATCGGCAGGAAATTCTCCCACTTCTGGAAGCCGGTCTGCAGATCGGTCTCAACGGCAATGTCCGAAAAAACAAACATCAGCCCGAGCCTTGTTCCCTTTTCATTTCTCAGCATCTTGACATCGCAGCGAAGTGACTGTCTCTTTTCATTCTCTTCCACACGGCACTGCACCGTGTAGCTGTTCGTTTCTCCAAGCTTCAGCACAGGCAGTTCGTATTGCTTCATAAACTCATCAAGACGCCCGCAGTGCTCCAGCTTCTCTCTGCCCAGCAGAACCTCCGCCCTTTTGTTATGCAGAATTCTGTTGTTCTCATGATCAAACAAAACAATTCCCTGCCCGATGTTCTCGAAAATGCGGTTCTTCATTTTGTTCAGCATGGCATGCGTCGAATAGTCGAAGCAGTTCCAGTAAATCAGAAACGACATCAGGCTGTAGCAGCAGATGGAATAATCCAGCAGTGAGAAGACACTGTCGCCCGGAATGAACAGGAACACGGCATTGATCCCGATTACCGCCAGAAGCCCCACGACAATCACGGAATACTGTGAGCGATACTCGTTCGGAGTAGTACAAATCTTTCGGATCAGAAGAAACAGAATACAGACAACCACCGCATAGGAAAACACGAGATGAAGCTGATACAAAAACTTCATCTCGTAGCGGTAACAGGAAATTAATGTATTCCTTCGAATGTAATCAATTGCGATGTGGCAGAACGGATTTACCGCAAGAACCGCAAAATCAAACAGAGCATAGACCAGACAGATTCTGGTGAGTACCTTTTCCAGTCTGGAAAACGCTCCCTTGGTAAAATAGGTTGTAAAAATAAAGAGGCAGATCAGAACTCCGTCAATGCCCATAAAATAGATGCTGGACATCACGGATACGAAGCCATAGGATTTGCTGAGAATACTGCACAGATAGCTGATGTCGATGATGGTTGCCCACATGCAGGCAAACCCCAGGTATCTTCCGGTTGTCTTATTCTTGCGAAAAGACTTTATGCCTAACACGCCGTCCATGACGGCAATGCTGACCATAAGCACAACATAAGCAGCGATCCATATTTCCATGATATAAACTATGCCTCCGCCAAAGTATTCTTCAAGAAAAAAATTTTCCTGCTGCCGCCGGAAAGAATACCTGGAAGCACTCGCAGTTTATTCTGTTATATCACAATTTTCAGCATATTGGCGAATCTGTTGTTTCAGGGAATCATACCCTTCCGTCTCATAGCATTTCCCGTTCTTCTCCAGGTTCCCGCCATCAAAGGAATAGATTTCTCCGTTGTCTTTACCAACGCCGCCGGCTTCTTCCCTTATAACACCATAATCACGGTAAGGTCATTCATGCTGATATTCTGCTCCACCCTGCATCCGCAATGGATCTTCCAGAGAGCTTCACTGGTATCATGATTTCTCAGGACTTCTTTGATGTCGATTCCCTGCTCCTGCAGTTCCTTTATGGTATCTCCATCTGTAATTCCGCCGCCAAGGCACACCGGTGCTCCGGGAATCTTCAGCCCTCCCGGACCATCCGTTCCATCCGTATCCAGGGACGCCATGACAATCCGTTCACTCCCCTGAATCTTCTCTGCTGCCGCAAGAACATATTCCTGATTTCTTCCGCCGACTCCGCTGAAATTCTCTACTGTAACCGTCATCTCTCCCGTAGAGATCAGCACAGCAGGAGCCTTTACCGGCTCATCATTCTTTTCGATGGCAAGAGCGACAGATCCACCGACGCGGCCTGCCTGACTGGCTTCAATATCAATGGCTTCCGACAGGATGACTGCGTGAAAACCAAGCTCCTGTGCCTTCTGCTTTGCTGCGCTGATGAAGTGAAATTTCTCCGGCATAATGCCGAATACTCTGAATCTCATTTTCGTGAATTCTTCATATTTTACTGTTTCACATTCAGGATCTGCCTTCAGCAGGAAGTTACGGATGGATTCCGGGCATCCATCCCACGCATCATACTTCTTCAGTGCCTGCACGGCATCTGCAAAGGTGGTTCCATCCGGCAGGTTATGCAACCAGTTATTGTGGTGCATAATATAATCATAGTCTCTTCTTGGCTCCTCAATCTGGTGATGATTGGCATCCGCTACGATCAGATGAATCAGCTGTGCTTTGGCGAAGGCCCGCGAAATGCGTCCTCCCTTCATCTGGTCAATGTGATTTCTGATCGCATTCAGATCGATCGTTTTAGCTCCCTTTTCAATCTGCATGTACTGAACAATTCTCCTGGCATCCTCCAGAGGAATCTCGTCATAGGGAAGCGTCAGCAGCGCACTCCCTCCATTTGCAATCACCGTAATGACCAGATCCTTTTCTGTGACTTTCCTGGATAATGCAAGAATCCGTCTGGCTCCCACGACCGAATTTTCATCCGGAACAGGGTGAGATGCATATGTGACATGTACTTTGTGTACAACCTCTTCATCTCCGTATTTGCAGATTAATTCGCCTCCTGTCAGCCTGTCGCCGAGAATTTCTTCGATTGCTTTCGCTACGCGCTGCGACCCTTTTCCTGCACCGGCGATATAGATGTTCTCAATCTCTCTCAGATCATAGCAATCCACGCCCGCCTGCGGATCATGATCTGCTTCAAAGTCCGGATTTCCTATATACAGACGGTTTTCCTCTACCCGGAACATCTTTTTTGTATTGTAATAAGGATCTGCCGCCTCCAGACCTGCTTCCAGAATTTCCACCATCTTCTCCCGGCCCAGACGGTTCCCGTGTGAAACAAGCTGTTCCCTGTTTAATAATCTCATTGTCGTACCCCACTGAGGCAAAATTCGCGAAGGCGATTTTGCCGAATGTGGCAGCATCGGTGCGTCAGCACCGATGCTGCCGTTAGAAAGTGCCCTGTCGATGTCACTTTCTAACTTCCTCCCAAAACTGCGCAGGCCAGATGCCTGCGCAGCTATCCTTATCCATGACTCAGTTAACAATATATTTGCAGTGACCTGTTGCAAGATACTCTGCGATTTCATCGATTGCCATTTGGGCAGTCCGCTCATTGGACTCCTTTGTGTTAAAGGAAACATGAGGCGATAAAATCACCTGGTCCATTTGGAACAGAGGATTGTCTGCATCGGAAGGCTCCTTTTCCAGAACATCCAGACCTGCACCGGCAATTTCTCCTCTTTGCAATGCCTCTGTCAAATCAGCTTCCTTCACCACTTCACCCCGGCAAGTGTTGATCAGATATGCCGTCTTCTTCATCCGCTGGAGAAATGCCCGATCAATCATTCCTCTTGTTGCATCTGTCAGCGGCACATGCAGCGAAATATAATCACTCTGTTCTGCAATCTCGTCCATAGTTGCTCGTATGACATGATGCTGATCCATCGTCGCATCATCTACATAATCATCCATGACCAGGACCCGGCATTCAAACCCTGACAGATACTGCCGAAGCAGCCTTGCGATATGCCCGAATCCGATCAGGCCTACCGTTTTCCCGATCAATTCATGAGTTTCAATGGTCTTATCCCAACAGTTCTGACGGATCTGCCGGTCATATCTGCAGGTAGCCCTTCCAAGTGCCAGCATGAACATCATGGCCTGATCTGCCACTCCCGCAGAATTTCCGCCCGGTGTATTGGATACGGCAATGTTATATTTTCTGGCACTTCTGTAGTCGATATTGTCATACCCCACTCCGAAGCGGGTCAGGATTTTCAGAGAGTCCTTTAAACTGTTTAAGATTTCATCCGTGTACTTCTCCCCACCGACAAGGACTGCCGGATATCCCTTGACTTCCCGCTCAAACTCCTCCGGGGCACTGTGATAAACATATTTCTTTTCCGCCTTCAGGCCTTTGGATTCTGCATACTTCCGGATAAATTCAAACTCTTCTCCCGAGGTAACCGCAATACGATTGTCTGTAACCAACTGCTCACCCTCCATCGCTGCCATCACTTTTCGTCAAGACCCAGCTTCCGTCTCTGGGAAACAACAAAGCCTCTGTGGCTGGCCGCGCAGCACCCGGAAACCTTCTCGCGGATCATGATTGATGTGTTCAGTAGCTTCTCCATATCAATTCCTGTATCTACGCCCATGTCCTCCAGCATGCCAACCATATCTTCCGTTGCAATGTTGCCGGTTGCTCCCGGTGTAAATGGGCATCCTCCGATTCCGCTGCAGGCAGCATCGAAGATTTCCACACCTTCCTCCAGAGCTGCCAGCACATTCGCAAGGCCCATTCCATAGGTGTCATGCAGGTGAAGAGACGGAAGCGGAACGCCTGGAAGTGCTCTCTTGCATTCCCGAAGCAGCGCCTTGATCATCTGAGGATTGGCCGTCCCCGTTGTATCGCATACGGAGATCTCATCGGCACCCAGCTCCAGCGCCCTGTCCAGAACGCTGACTGCCTGCTTCGGGTCTACCGGTCCGGTGAAGGGGCATACGAAGGAGCAAGCCTGTCCGAAGAGGATTTTTGCATCTCCCTTGATGGCGATCAGCTCCTTCATCTCATCCAGAGTCTGATCAATGGTGCGCTTTGTGTTCTCGAGATTGTGCCGGTCCGTTGCCGAACACACCCACGCGATATGCTTAGCTCCCAGCTCCAGTGCTCTCCTGGCGCCGTATAAATTAGGAACCAGAACCAAACCATCGACATTGGCAGGTGCGGTGTTCTTAAAATGCGTAAATACCTCATCTGCATCCTTCATCTGCGGGATGTATTTGGGATGTACGAAGGACGTCACGTCCATCCTGGTGACGCCGCAGTCAATCAGAGCATCCATAATCTCTTCTTTCACTTCTGTGGGAATCCACTGACTTACAGACTGAAAGCCATCACGCGTTGATACCTCGGTAATTTTAACCATTTTATTTCCTCTCTTTCTTTTTCACTTTTTCCGTGAACTCAGATTTTGAACCCGGCTTTTTCGCTCAGATTTCATGATTTTGTTTCATTTCTTCGATTTCCTGCTTCGTATAGCCGAGCTCCGTTAATACCTCCTCGTTATGCTCTCCAAGGGTAGGAGACGGTCTTCTGAGTGTGGACGGTGTCGCCGACATCTTGATGGCGTTATTGGTAATCTTTACCTTTCCGGCTACCGGATGATCCATTTCGATGAACATCTGTCTTGCGCCGGCCATGTGCGGATGCTTTGTCACCTGATCAATGGAGAGGATTTCCGCCACTGCCATCTTCTTGCTGCCCAGAAGATCAATGACTTCCTGCGTTGTCTTCTCTTTTGTCCAGTTCTCAATCACCTTCTGAATAAATTCATGATGATCCAGCCGCGCGGAAATCGAAACGGTTCTGGGGTCCTTGATCAGCTCCGGCACTCCCATAAATTCGCAGAGATACTCCCAGTGCTTGTCGGTATTTGCCGAAAAGACCACGAATCCGTCTTTGGTCTTAAATGCATCATACGGATAAAGGTTCTCATATCGGTTTCCTGTCCTGTGCGGCAGGAGATTCCCGTTCAGATACCTCATGTTCAGCGTGATCAGAGAGGAGATCATGGAATCTACCAGAGATACGTCCACCATCTGGCCCTCTCCTGTGAAATCACGATTGTGCAGGGCAGCGAGGATGCCGATCGTGCAGTTCATGCCGGCCTCCGTATCGCCAATTGGCGCACCGCAGCGTGTCGGCGGCGTATCCGGCCAGCCCGTGCAGCTCATCAGTCCCGACATCGCCTGGCCGATAATGTCATATCCCGCATATTCACGAAGCGGTCCTGTCTGTCCAAAGCCGGAGATGGCGCCGTAAATGATCCTCGGATTCACCTTTTTCAGCGTCTCATAACCCAGTCCAAGCCGGTCCATCACTCCGGGTCTGAAGTTCTCGATAACGATGTCCGCCTTTTTGACCAGTTTCAAGAAGGCTTCTTTTCCTTTTTCGGTCTTCAGATTGAGCGTAATCCCTCTTTTATTTCTGTTGACCGCCATGAAATATCCACTCTGGCCCTTGACCTGCGGCGTATTCCCGCGCACGGGATCGCCTCCATCCGGTGCTTCAATTTTGATCACGTTGGCGCCAAGGTCTGCCAGCAGCATTCCGCAATAAGGTCCTGCCAGCACCCGTGTCATATCCAGAACAGTAATATCCTCCAGTGCATGTCTCATTTTCTTCCCTCCTAACCCTTAACAGCTCCTGTCATCATTCCGCCAATGATCTGTTTCTGCGCAATGATGTAAATAACCATAATTGGCAATATTGATAGGACAATGGATGTAAACAACAGCGAGTATTGTGTATAGCTCTCCTGCTTAAACGCATACTGGAACAGCGGCAGTGTCCTCCATGCTCTCGACTTGGCCAGAATCAGCGACGGTGTGAAATAATCGTTCCATACCCACAATCCGTTCTTGATAATCATGGTGGCCACGATCGGCTTCATCAACGGATAAACAATCTTAAAGAACACCTTTGATGTGCTGGCTCCGTCAATGTAAGCCGCCTCTTCCAGATCACCCGGGACCGATGCCAGATATCCGCAAATCAGGAAGACTCCTTCACAGGTCTGAATGCCGAGATAGTAGAAAATCAGCCCCAGACGGTTTGTCATTCCCATCTCATTCAGAAGCTTGATCATGGGGAACATCTTCACCTGAAACGGGATGAAAATTCCGATGACCGCGTAATAGTACAGGAAGCGGTAATACGCATCTGAATGCATTCTCCGTGCCACAGGATAAGAGAACATCGGCAGCAGAACGATTTCGACCAGGAGTACAGCTCCGGTAATCAGAGCCGTGTTTTTCAAAGCGATGAAATATTCACCTTCACTGATAATTTCCTTATAGGTATCCAATGACCACTGACTGGGAATTGCAAAAAAATGTGCCATCAGTTCCCCATCTGTCTTGAAGGTAGACACTACCGTGAGATACATAGGAATGACAATCAGTGATGCTCCAGCCAATAACACAATATATAAAAGTAATTTATGTATTCCTCTCAGCTTCACTAATATACCCTCTTCTTGTTTGTCACTTTTAATTGCAATATGGACAAAACACTAATGATCACAGATACAATAATTGACATTGCAATGGCCAGGCTGTACTTCATGTCTTCAAATCCCATCCGGTAGAGTGTCATGGTAATCGACTCCGTTGCTCCGGCCGGGCCGCCTCCTGTGAGCGCCAAGATGTAGTCGTACAGCATCAGTCCTTCCTTGAAAGCCAGAATCATTACCACACTGACCATCGGCAGAATGAACGGGAGCTTCACATCAATAAGCTGACGGAGCCTTCCTGCCCCATCCAGATTGGCGGATTCCAGAAGCTCGGCCGGTATGGTCTGCAAACCGGACAGAATCAGCACGGTCGGAATCGAACAGCTTTTCCATATATTGACCAACAGAATTCCGTACATGGCCGTGCTTTTTGAGGACAATATGTTGTGCTCCAGTGCCTCGATTCCAAGTGCTCTTCCCAGCTCCGGTAATCCGAAATAAAAGATTTTATCGAAGATCAGTCCTACACTCATCATGCAGAGCATCGCCGGGAAGAAGTAAACCGTCTTAAAAAAGCCCTGTCCCTTTATTCTGTAATTCAGTAAAAGTGCCAATGCGGTGGAAATCACTACCACAAAGATGACCAGCAGAATCGCATAACGGAAGCTGAACCAGAAGGATGTCAGAAACCGTTTGCTGGTGAATGCTGTTATGTAGTTTTTCAGTCCGACAAAGGAATATTTCTGTGATATTCCATTCCAGTTTGTCGTGCTGTAATAAATGCCGAACAGGACCGGCAGCACGGTAAAAAAGCTGTAAAATATCAAATTCGGGATTGTAAAAACAAAATGGACGACATCCCTTTCTGTAATTTTTCTTTTTTTTCTCACATCAGTTCCTTTCTCCGGGCAGAGAAAAGGCAGCAGAGGCCAGAGCCTCTGCTGCCTGCGTATCACATATCAAACAGAGGTTATTCGGAATAGTATTCTTTTACCAGGTTATCGTAGGACTGCAGGAATGCATCGACATCCTTGTCCACGAACAACTGCTGGAATAAAACCGTCTGATCTGACCGGAACGCTCCCGACCACTCGGTTGATCCGCTTAATGTGAACGGAGCTGCATTGATCTGTTTCAGAACCTCGATGCCATAATTCACGCTTTTAATCACGTTGGGGTTCATGTCTCCGTCACAGAATTCCTGCGCAATGCCATCTCCTGTCAGAAAATCAATAAATTTCAATGCCGCCTGTTCTTTTCCTGTGCCCGCAGGAACGACATAGCCGGTGTCATAGGCTCCTGCGCTGCACGCTTCTACACCGGTAATGGAAGGGAAGACGAAGCAGCTGTATTTCAAATCCGGATTCTGCTGGGCAAAGGCAGTTGCTGACCATGTACCATCAATCATCATGGCCGCATTTCCCATAGCGAAATCACTGATTGCCTGGTCCCCGCTTGTTGCCAGCGTGTCGGGTTGTCCATACTCTCTGATTTTCAGGTAGGCCTCTGCCGTTTTCCTTAATGCCTCATCATCCTTCATGGAATACTCGCCCTTCAGGATTCCTTCATACTTATCCCAGGGTGAATGATCTGCGGCACCCACATAAATCCGGTCAACCTGCTGTGACAGTTTATCCGAACTTTTATCGCAGAACGCAATCGGCTGAATTCCTGCTGCCTTAAGCTTTTCACAAACCTCAACGAATTCATCCAGCGTTGTCGGAACTTCCGCACCAACCTGTTCAAAATAATCGGTGTTGTAATAAACTCCGAATCCATTGATGGTTACGGGCATTGCGTAGATGTGTCCATCCTCCCGATACAACTGCTTTACCGAGCTCTCGCTTGCCCTGCTGAGGAATTCCTGATCATCCAGCGGCATAAAGATGTTCTCATCCATCATTTCCACAACCTGCGCGGATAATACGGTAACCCCTGCCACATCCGGCAAATCGTTGGAAGCGATTCTTGTTACAAAAACCTTGTTCGGATCCGAGGGACAGGTCTGCGTCACATGAATGTCAGAATTCTTCTCCTCAAACTCTGCGATCAGCTTTTCGTAGAGCTCATAATCCTCGGGTTTGCAATGATAGAATTCAATGCTGACCTTTTCTCCTTTTCCTGACTGCACGTCTTCCTGTGTCTGACTCTCTGTCCCTTCCCCGGAATCCTTTTGTGATGAACACGCCACCACGCTGCACCCCATCACCGCCGCCATAAAAATGGCAGCCACCTTTTTCATCATGTTTTGCTATACCTCCTCCATTTAGTTTGCTGTTGTCTGTTTCTTGTTCAAGCTGCTGTACTGTTATCATACGAGAAGCCGGATATTTGTTAAATTGCGCAGCTTTATATTATTTGCCATATTATAAGCACCTTGTAGGATTGTACAATTCCTGTTGCCCGTTTTTAAGATGGATTAGTATAATTACGTCATAAAAGGATACGAGGTCTTCGAAATGAATGCTATTTTCACCAGTCTTTCGCGGAAATTAAAGCGCTTCATTATAGACTTTCCTGCAAAGAAAAAACTGACGATTATTCTGCTGATACAGATTATCCTGTTCACATCCATAGGGGTCTATTTGCTCATTACTTCTTTTACAGATACGATCCAGCAATATAAAAACTCTGATGTCCACGCCATGGCGGGATACACGCAGAAAATTGACAATGCTCTCTTGCAAATGAAGGAAATCAGTCTTTTTCCCATTCAGCCTATGGCCAACGGGCAGTATAAGGAGATCTATTCCTATCTGGAAAAGGGAGCAACGTTCGTGGAAGACTACGGTTTCGCCAACAGTTTTCTGGAAAAAGCAAAGGCCTATCTGGATATTACATCCGGGTTTGATATGATCGCCATGTACGACAGCACCGGTGTCGGTCTGTACTGTTTCAGCGGAAGCAGCGTCCAGAGCGGTACCTACTGTGCGCTGAACAGAGATTCCTCCGCGTGGTATCAGCAGACGATTGACAACCGGGGCGGTGCTGCCATCATCCCCTCGTTTTCCTTCACAGGATCCGGGATTCCTCAGGCGGATCACAGTATTCTCTGCGTTTCCCGGTCCGTAATTCACATCGGCAGATATGACAGCATGGGAATCCTGATACTGGGGATGACCGCCGATACCCTGAACCGCAATTTTGAACTCTACAGGGCTTCTGCCAACGAGGATTATCTCCTTCTATATGACAGTACTCCCGTAGCCGGAAATCCTTCGCTATTCGGTTCAAACCTGGAGAGTACGGTTGCCTCTTTTACGCAGTCCTCCAAAACAACCCGGTACCTTTCCCTGAATTCTGGACCTGTCATGGTGAACTATTATCCGTACGACGATCATCTGTCCATGATTACGGTCACACCTCTCACGGACATTTTCGGCAAGATCCGTCCCCAGAATTTCGGTTGGATCATTCTGTTTTTTTTACTTCTGGTCGTGATGTTCCTGTTTACTTTTTTTGTTACCTCCAGCATCAATCACTCGATCGAAACTCTGACCTCAGCCTGCTCCAGCATGGAACAGGAGAATTTTGAAATCATGCCTTTTCCCAAGACAGAACTGACCGGTGAATTTGGTGTTCTATTCTCTGCCTTCTCCCATATGTCGGAAAAGATCAGCTATCTGATCCACGAAATATTGCAGAAGGACTTGGAAAAACGGGACATTGAACTCTACGCCCTGCGAAGCCAGATCAATTCCCATTATCTGAACAACACTCTGGAGTCCATACGCATGAAGGCATATACACAGGGCAACTATGATCTGGCAGAAATGGCCAGGCTTCTGGGCTTCAACCTGCAATATAATCTGAAGGAAATCGATGATGAGGTTACCATCGAGGAAGAGCTGGAAAGTGTCCGCAACTATATTCGTTTGATACAGTTCAACTATGCGGACGGAATCACTTTTTCCATCCATGTGGAACAGCCTCTGATGAAATATAAAATCATGAAATTCGTTCTGCAGCCCATTATTGAAAATACAATTTCCCACGCCCTCGGCTCAACGCCTCACGTGATCCATATTGATATTATGGGCTATTCGGATGATCAGAGTATCATATTAATGGTAACTGACGACGGAAACGGCATAGCGCCTTCGCGGCTTGCCGAAATCCAAAAGGCCCTGAACGGAGAGCCCAGTACCTGCACCCGCATTGGGCTGAAAAATATTAACCGAAGAATCAAGCTTTTTTATGGCGAAGCTTATGGTGTGAATATCCGAAGTAAAGAGCATATGGGAACCACTACTTCGATATGTATTCCCCTGATCAGAAAGGAATAAACCATGCACTCGATCTTAATCGTGGACGATGACAAGGTGATCCGGGATGGCATTGTCCGGATTTTACTGGACCACCTTACCTTTGCATTTACCTGCTATGAAGCTTCCGATGGTCTGAAGGCTCTGAATGCGATTGCTGAATGGAAGCCGGAACTGATTATTTCAGATATTAAGATGAAAGAATATGACGGTTTATGGATGCTGGAGATCCTGAAGCAGAACAATATTTCCTGCAATGCCATCATGTTAAGCGGTTATGATGACTACAATCTGATCCGGAATTCTCTGAAATACGGAGCAATTGATTATCTGCTCAAGCCTGTTAATATCAAGGATCTGATTGATCTTGTGAATGAGCATTTCAGCCGCCCTGTGGAGAACTACGACGTTTCTAAGCTGAGGAATAATCTGAATCAATACAGCAGTACAGGTGCTGAAAAAGATCCCCGGTTTTTCGATCTTCCTTCCGGTTCTCCTGGTTCCAGAGATGCGATTCAGCATCTGCTGCAGCAGGCCACTGCTTCTGCGTCTGCCGGCAATGCAGAAGAAACGGTTCAGCTTTTTGATTCGGTTTTTGACCAATGCACTCCGGATATTCTGACAGAAGAAGAGGTACGCAATCTCCTGACCGAATGGGTGTACGATCTTATGCAGAAAAACAACAAATACATTAAGATCGTTTCCCAGTATAAACTGACTCCGTACGATCTCGCGAACACACTGAAAATGCTCCCGACTCTCAGTCAGATCCGAACCAGGTTTGCAGAAAATCTGCAGCTCCATATACAGGAATACTGCCAGGAATTAAGCAAAAAGGATGAATATACGATTCAATTGGCAAAAGAATTTATTACCTGCCACTACAGTGAGAATATTACCCTGCAGGACGTTGCAGAGGCACTGTATCTGCACCCCAATTATTTCAGCACTCTGTTCAGCAGGAAGACTCATACTACCTTCCGGGATTACCTGTGCTCGGTGCGCATTGAAAAGGCCAAAGCCTACATGGAGGATCCCAATCTCCGGATTGCCGAAATCGCGCCGATGGTAGGGTACAATGATCTCTCCCACTTTAACCGTGCATTTAAGAGAATCACCTCCATGTCCCCCTCACAGTACCGGAAGCACATGTCTCTCTCATGCTAAAAAAAGGCTGTACGCGATCTGCCGCGTACAGCCCCCGCTGTGATTTACTTTCTGAAACGATCTCCCATCAGGCCTCTGGTTCCCATGAATCTTGCCTTGGTGCCCAGCTCCTGCTCAATCTCAAGGAAACGGTTTGCCACTTCGCCCGTTGCCATCTCACGCACTGCGCATGCATTGATTCCGACGCAGTAATCCGCAATGGCAGTTCCTTCTCCGCGGCTCTCACACGGCATGACTCCATATCCCATTTTATAGGCATACTGGATTGTCTCGAACGCCTGGCTCATGGTTCCGATCTGGTTGACCTTTAGCAGCATTGTATTGGCTGCATGCATCTCTGCGCCCTTCTTCAGACGTTCCACATTGGTGGTGAACAGATCATCTCCGACAATCTGAATATCAACCTTGGATGTCAGGAGCGCATGGCTTTCATAATCATCTTCAAAGAACGGATCCTCAATGATGATAAAAGGATATTCCTTGATTGCACGCAGATACAGATCCATCAGATCATCTCTGGTCTTCGGTTCATCGGAGAACAGGCCAAAGTACTTCTTTTGTGCCGGATCGTAATAGGTATCCGATGCGACATCGACCTGGATGCCTACCCGTCCCTCATAGCCGGCTTTCTGAATCGCCTGCGTCATTTTCTCCCAGATTCCTTCATCCGACTGGAAAACGCCTCTCGGAATCGTATACATTCCGTACCAGTCCTTGGGCCCCATTCCAATGGCTTCCATCATTTCATCCCAGACATTCTGAATTTCCCAACCTGCGTAGGATGCTTCTGCGAAGGAATGGAAGCCGTGGCACATGAAGGAATAGGAAGGCTTGCCCGATGGCGTGGTGACGCCGCCTCCCCAGCGTTTATGTCCGTTCACTGCACCAATGCCCGGCACCGGAAGATACATGGCATTGGCTCCGCCAATATGACGGTACAACGGAATCTGAAGACTTGCCGCCCCTGCTTTCAGAGCTGCTGCCGAAACCGCCGCCAGTGCATTTCCACCAAGTTTATTGCCTTCTGCATCCCGGAGTCCCAGCATCACCTCATCAATCCGGTACTGGTCTGCTGCGTCCAGGCCCCGGAGTGCTGGTGCAATAATGTCTTCAATGCTCCTCACTGCATTCATGACGCCAAGTCCGTTCCACCGGCTGCCGCCATCGTACTGGAACCTGACTTCATGGGACCCCACGGAATTTCCCGCAGTACAAATAGCCCGGCCTTCACGCCCGTCTTCTGTAATGACGACCGCTTCAATTCCGGGATGACTCTTCTTTGTGTAGACCTCCATGGCCCGCACGCTCTTGATTTCTCTGTTCATTTTTCTACCTCCAGATAAAATATTCAATTCAGCAGCTTGAACATTCATCCAGAGCAATAGCTTGTGGAAACAAGCTCATTGTAAAGGAACGCTTCATTTTTGTAAACTAGAATTTTCAATCCAGCTTAGCATTCTGTTTTATCGCTTCAGATGCAGAATGCAGCGTAAAGCGCCACGATCCCGGACAGGCAAAGCCAATGAAATAACCCCGGGGCAGAGCCCTCAAGGGGTCTGAGCCGCCAAAGAAGCT
>ERZ1026772.38-NODE-38-length-95912-cov-6.979615_pt1 | contig 95912 bp, 78 predicted proteins | sample MGYA00380124_ERZ1026772 | MGnify/ENA primary metagenome ERZ1026772 (study PRJEB33269, sample SAMEA4719760) | human gut metagenome | biome: human-associated habitat; feature: organic feature; material: feces | place: Cameroon | collected 2013-10 ...
TTTTGAACTGCAACAATAGAAAGCGGAATAAGGGGTACACAAATAAGAAGCACCAACGACGCTTTCCAGCTTACGAACACAAGCACGGCAAAAAGCGTTATCGGTGCAAGCATGGCAAAGAAAAACTGCGGCAGATATTTGCCGAAATAAAGTTCAAGCTGGTCTACGCCCTCAACAAAAACCTGAAGCACCTCTGATGTTGATACCTTTTCGCTGTAAGATGCTCCCATTCGTGTAAGCTTTTTATACATTTTTTGTCTAAGCACTTTTTTTACTTCGCTTGAAGCGAAAAACGAAGTCTGTGAACTTGCGTATCCGCAAAGATAGCGCACAAGCATAACCGCCGCAATTGCGCCCAAATAAGGCAAAAGTCTTTTAAAATCAAACGCTTTACCGTCAAGAATTTGCGCAAGTAGATTTGAAAGAATAAAAATCATAACGATGTTTGCAACCGTTTTCAACCACTGCGCAAGAACTGTTAGGGCAATGTACTTCTTTGAAGAAGGCACCTGCTCTATAAGTCTTGTTTTAATCATTTCTTTTCTTCTCCCCAATTAAGTTATTTATCCAAAAATTCATTTGCGAGGCGGTAATCGCCTTGCCGAGATATTTTACCGTTTTCCATAATCAGCACTCTGTCTGCAAGAGCACCGGCACATCGTTTATCGTGCGTTACGGTAACAATTGCCGTGCCGAGGTTCTTGTTTATTTTATTTACGGTTTCAACCGTTTTACAAAGGTTTTCGTAATCCTGACCCACCGTCGGCTCGTCAAGAAACAGTACGGTCGGCTCGCTTGCACAGACAGCAGCAATGGAGGCACGCCGTTTTTGCCCTTCGGAAAGTGATTGCGGATGCCTCTGCTCAAGTCCCGAAAGTCCAAAGGCGTTTATCATTTCCCTTGCCATTTCCTCGCTTTTTGCCTTAAAGGAAATCTCGCTTAAAAGCGTTGGCATAAAAAGCTGATAGACTGGATTTTGGTAAACATATCCCACCTTTGAAAACCATTTGCTGTTTGCTTTTTTGCTTTTTGTTATTGTTTGGCTCAGCGCACCGTCATTCGGCTTATTCAGCCTTGCAAGCATGCGCATAAGGGTAGTTTTTCCGCATCCGTTTTCACCGAGCAAAACTATTCGTTCGCCCGCCCGAATTTCTATATCAAGTCCATCTATAATGTTTCTGTCACCTGCGGCAAAAAAGAGTTTTTCGCCTTTTATAAGCACTTCGCCGGGCAAAGAGCCGTCGACATGAGGAATTGTTTTTATTCCGCTGTTCAAGTCGTTTATGTCCGTGCTTGTAAAAAGCTGTTTGTTTTCGATTCGCATAACTTTATCTATGTAGTTTTTCACAACATCAAGCCTGTGCTCAACTATTAAAACGGCATATCCGCTGTTTGCCAAATTACGAAGTGCTTTCAGCAAAATGTGTGCCGTATGAGTGTCCAAATTTGCAAGCGGTTCGTCAAGAATAATAATTTTTTGCTCCATCGCAAGGGTAGAAGCGGTTATCAGGCGTTGCTTTTGACCACCGGAAAGTGTTTTTGTTTTTGCGTTTTTTTCTATTTGCATAAGCGTTGTGAATCGTTCAATGCGTCTGTCGATTTCTTCGGACGCAATATTAAGATTTTCGCAGCCGAAAGCAATTTCTTCGTTTACTAAATCATAAATAATTTGTTCGTCCGCATTTTGAAGCACAGTGCCGATTAGCTTTGAACGCTCGCTGATTTTTAGCTTTGTAACATCCTTGCCGTCTATTTCCACACTGCCCGAAAATTCGCCCGAATTAACGAACGGAATAACACCGTTTATTATCGAAAGCAGGGTGCTTTTTCCCTCACCGGAAACGCCCGACAAAAGCACTGTTTCGCCGTATTCCACAGTGAGATTTATATTTTCAAGCACATTTTCTTTAGCACCGTCATATTTAAAAGAAACTTCTTTCAGTCTTATCGCTATGCCCATATCATAACACCTCCGCCTGCACAAAGCACGATAACACAGGCAAGAAATACGAAATCCCTTGCTTTTGTTTTTATTACTTTATATACCGAGCTTGTACTGTCATCAAGTGTAAATGCCCTTGTTTCAAGCGAAAGGGAAAGAGTATCCGATATTCCGATGATTCGCATAACGAGTGGAATAATAAACGCACGGTAAATGCAACTCGGTCGGTACCAATTCATATTTGCACCTCTGACCTTCATCGCCTCCCAAATCTGCTTTATTTCACCCACTAAAACCGGAATAAATTTAAGTGTTACAAGCATGCCGAGCGTTATAACTCTCGGGCATTTCAGCTTTGCAAGACAGCGTGTCAGATCACAGGGTGATGTGCTTACCATCGGCACGGCACACAATCCCAAGAGAATCATTCTTAAAAGTGTTTGCCAAAATGCGTCCAAACTTCTGTTTGTCAAAAATGACAGACCGCCTATAATAAGTCCGCAAATCGCCATTGCAACGGTCATTTTCCATGCGCTTTTGAATAGACCGAATGTCGAGTAAAGCACAAAAATTGCCGTGGCAAAAACAAAAGCCAAAAGATTTTTAGAAAAAAGCATTCCGAATATCAACACTATTACGGAAACTGAAAATGAAATCAGCGGATAAAAAGGCTTTTTAACCTCAAATGTTTCAAGCATTATCATCTTCTCCGTACGGTTTTAATTTGCCTGCCTTTTGAAGTTCTGCGGCAATTTTCATTCCGATTGCCGCACCCAAAAATGCCAATGCAATTGTGCCGATTGATGTTAAAACAGAAATTTTCGGATTTGCTGTAAGCTGAGCGTAACTTTGCCCATTGAGCCAAAGGCTGAACAGAACAGAAATCGGAAGTGAAAACGGCATATATATTCCCGTTGTAATGAAAACGGAAACTTTCTTTTGATAGCCTCTGAAAATCAAAAGCATAATTAATTCCGCTATGATTGCGGAAACAAAATTGTTAAAAAACATAACCGTTGAAAAGAAAATCAGCGGTGCGCCCGAAAAAAATCCGATAATTGTTAGAGCACCCGGCTTTCTTACTTTCATAAGTCCGATTGCTACGAAAATCGAATAAATAGGTGCGGCTGCCATGTTACGCAGTCCGAAAACGGTGGTGTGCATAACAAGCGGCATCGTTATTCCGCCGCACAATGTCATCGCTGCGGATAAGACAGCCAAAAACACAAAATCCTTAACTTGAAATTTCTTAAATATTTTTTTCATACTTCGCCCTAATCAGTCATGTTTATTTTTCTTGATAACAGCAGTCATTACAAGCACAAATGCAACCGCGCCCACTGTGACGCAGGCAATGGCGATCGGAACCTTTTTATTTTTAACCGTTTCCTCTTTAGGCTCGGTAACGGTTGGTGCTGTTGTAGTAGTTGTTGTTGTCGTTGTGGTGGTAGTGGCTTTTTTGGTGGTTGTTTCTTTTTTTACATCTCTAATTTTTTTTGCACTGCCATAATCTATTTTAATTCTTGCAGAAGGTGATAAAGGCATAGCCGAAGCAGCAAATTTTACGCCGATAAATTCATTGTCGCTCTTAATCGGAAATTCAAAAGCCGTTTCATATTCAGTACCGCCAATTTCAACATTATTCTTTTGCTTAACTTCTACTGTGTCGCCTTTAACAGAACCGTCCTTGTAATACCAAAATTTCATATCGCTTGTTGTTTTGGCAGGAGCTATTGTAAGCTTTTTTTCATCACCGTCAACTGTAAGAAGTGCGGTGTGAACAATATAGCTGTCACCCATAGATGTTCTTTCTTTTTCTGCGTGCCACATTTCAATCGGCACTTCGTAAACGCCGTCCTTGCTCGGACCCATTGCAAACGCACAGAATGAAGTGCAGGTAAGTGCAAGTGCAAAAACTATTGCTGTCAATGAAATCGATAATTTTTTTAACATATTTGTCCTCCGTATTTTGTTAGTCGTTGCTAACTTGATATTAAAATTTTTAGTTAGCGCAAGCTAACCGCAGTTATTCTATCAAATAACAAATAAAAAGTCAACATTTAAAACTATAAAATAAGCGGAATTTGGCGCATTGCACCGCCTGCGCTTGATAGACAGTTTAAATAATAAGTAAATTTTCAAAACGCCCTATTTAAGCCGGTTTCGAGACTCGAAAATTTTGCATAGTGGACGGTCAAGCATATTCAAAACATAAAATTAACGAAAAAGGTTTACATACCCATAAGAAAAACGAGCCGAGATACGCACATCTCGGCTCGTTTTCGTAAATAAAAAGTAAATGAAAATTATAAATCCAGCGAATTTTCATTCAACAAGAAACATTTAACCGACCTCTCAGGTAAAGCTTAGATGCATTGTACCTTAACTTTTAATTCGTTATAACAACAATCACAAAATGCAGATTTACAAATTGTCAAAATATATGTATTGACAAACTATATATCGCACACTATAATAGTTCTAAATAGAACGATTGACAAGGAGTGGCAATATGCATTTTTGGGACAGGCATAAAACAATTACCGGCTATTACGAATCGCTCACAAGTTCAATTTGCGATAAGTACGATTTAACCCAAATGGAATATGATATACTGATGTTTTTGCACGGCAACCCCGAATTCAACACGGCGGCAGACATTGTCAAAATTCGCAAATCAACAAAATCTCATGTTTCAACCTCGCTCAAATCACTTGAAAACAAAGGCTTGATTGAAAAGAAGCAGAGCGAAAGCAACAAAAAACACATAGAGATTTTTGTGACCGAAAATGCAAAAAGCATAATCTACGAGGGTATCGACACGCAAAAGCGTTTTGCCCACGATGTGCTCAAAGGATTTTCGGATGAGGAAATCGCAACATTCAAAAATATTTTTGAAAAAATCTGCAATAACGCAGAAGATTGTTTAAAGAAGAAATAATACCGTGAATGTTAGTTATTTGAAGTAAAAAAGGAGTTTTAATTATGGCAAACAAAAAATACAAACCGCAAATTCCTGATATTATGGAAGCAATTTTTGACACAGGATACTTGATTTTCGACTTAATCGCAGGTATTTTATTCTTCGCATTTTCAAAGGGCAATCCTTTGTTCATCTTATACGGCGTGTTGACATTAGCACTTTGCGGCGGTGATGCATTCCACCTTGTTCCGAGAATTATCAGAGCAGTTCACGGTAGCAACGACAAAATCAAAAGGCAACTCGGACTCGGCTTACAGGTTTCATCAATCACAATGACAGCATTCTACATTGTTTTGCTGTATATCTGGAAGCTTACATTCCCCGAATTGACAGCACCTGTTGCAGTTGAAGCAATGATTTGGATTTCTGCAATCATCAGAATGGTAATCTGCATTCTTCCGCAAAACAACTGGTGTTCAGACGAAGGCAATATGAAGCTTTCCGTTATCAGAAACGCAGTTTTCGCAGTAACGGGTATCGGCGTAATCATCCTTTACGCAATTTCAGGCAACACAAACGACCTCCATATGACAGGAATGGTTGCCGCAATCATCATTTCATTCGGTTGCTACATCCCTGTAACATTGTTCAGCAAAACAAAGCCAAAGGTTGGCTTGCTTATGATTCCAAAAACCTGTGCATATATGTGGATTATCGCAATGGGTCTTCAGCTTTTGTTTTAAGATTTGAAACATAAAATTAACAAAAAACTATATACCTATAAGAAAAAGCGTTGAAGAAAACAAAATCTTCAACGCTTTTATAATTATACTTGAAATAATTATACTTTGTGGTATAATTATATGCAGAGATACAAATACTATATAGGGAGGTCGGATATAATGAAAAAATTTGTTGACAGATTTCAAGAACTTGAAACGCTTGAAAATGAATATAACAGCAATTCATCTTCCCTTGTTGTGCTTTACGGCAGAAGAAGAATCGGGAAAACAGAACTCTTAAATGAGTTTTCGAGGAATAAAAAATGTATCAGATTTCTTGCAACGGAAGAGTCTGAAAAGATGAACAGAGAAGCATTTTCATCAATCGTAAGCGAATACACATCAAATCCGCTTATTAAAAAAGCAAGGCTTTCGTGGGAAGAATTGTTTGATTTAATAACAGATTATAATACAGACGATAAAAAGCTCATAATCATTGACGAGTTTCAATATATAGGCAAATCGAATCCTAGTTTTATTTCCGTGCTGCAAAAAATATGGGACACGAAGCTTAAAAATAATAATGTTATGCTTATATTATGCGGTTCGCTTATAAATATGATGTACAGCCAAACCCTGTCATACGACAGTCCGCTTTACGGAAGAAGAACAAAGCAAATCAGATTAAAGCAGATTCCGTTTAAGTATTACAAAGAATTTATTGACAGCACGGATGAAAAATTCTTAATCGAAGCGTATTCCGTCACCGGCGGAGTTCCCAAATATATTGAAATGTTTGAGAGCAGCGACGACATCTATACTGCCATAAAAAATTCAATTTTGAATTCTCAAAGTTACTTATATGAAGAGCCTGAATTTTTATTAAAAAATGAAGTTCAAGAAGTCGGAAGTTATTATTCAATCATCAAAACAATAGCCTGTGGCTGCGAACAGTTAAGCGATATATCAAATGCGTTGGAAATAAAGGCAACAAATTTACCGAAATACTTAAAGGTTTTAATTGACCTTGATATTATAGAAAGGGTTGTTCCCATAACGGAAGATAAGCCCGAAAAAAGCAAGATGGGGCTTTATAAAATCAAGGATAACTATATAAGATTTTGGTTTAAGTTTGTATATCCTTATAAATCATACATTGAAAGCGAACACATAGATTTTGTTCTTGATAAAATCAGAGAGGGATTTATAAAAAATCATGTTGCGTATGTGTATGAGGATATTTGCAAAAATCAATATCTCCCTCAGCTGATTATTAAAAACACTTTCGGTTTCACACCCACAAAAATCGGCAAATGGTGGGACAGAAAAGATACAGAAATTGATATTGTAGCAACAGATAATTCAAATAATATCATCTTCGGCGAATGCAAATATACCAAAAAACCGCTTGATGTTAATGTATATTATGATTTGCTTGAAAAGGCGAAAAAAGTAAATTGGAATAAACAAAACAGAAATGAATATTTTGTATTCTTTTGCATTAACGGCTATACGGAAAAAATGCAAAACCTTGCAAAACAAAATTTTAATATTATTTTGTGCTGAATATTCAAAGGACAACCTCAGATACGGAAAAGGCTTTCAAGAAAGCAAGAGATTTTTGCCCCGGCTAATAACAGAAAAACAAAAACGGATTAGATATTCAATTTGAATTTCCAATCCGTTTTTCGCGTATGACTAAATCTTTATTTTCGCTATACTTATTCAATTATAAACTTCAATCTAACGTTAGCAAGCTTAATTTCATCTCCATTTGCAATCAAAACAGGTTTCCCCGGTTCGATTTCTCTACCGTTTACAAATGTTTTATTAGTTGACTTTTTATCAATTATATAAACATTATTATTTTTCAAATCAATCTCTGCATGCTGTCTGCTTATAGCATTATTACCGTGAATCACATAATCACATATTCCATTCTTACCAATAATAAAAGAAGGCTTACTAATAGCTATTTTTTCATTATTATCAATTCTGTAGAGATAAACTCTTTGATTGAAGTTACTATTTACCGACTTTGAAGAAAGAGCTTCGCTATTTTTTTGTGCATTAATATCATCTAAATTTATATTTTCAAATGGATCATAATATCTGTTTTTATTCATATATAATAGCTCCCTATAGTTTATCTTGGAAGTTGATTTGCTCTGTTTATTGCCTCCGCTTGCGCTCTGCAGTATTTTTCACCTATCTGCTTCAAGAAAGCGGAATAATTAGTCAGAGATTTTTTCATTTTCCCATACGTAGAATTATTATCATTTACGCTGTTCCACTTTTTCTAAAAGAACTTGAATCGTTACCAACCCAAAAAGCAAACAATGACTCCATTATTTATAACTCACCATTAAAATTTGTACGCTTTAACAATCTTTTACAAATCATTTACTAATTGTTCTAATATTTTACCTCAATTTGTATCAACGGCTACAAAAAAATGCAAAACCCAGCAAAAAACTCGAATATCGTTTTGTACTAAAACCCTGAAATTATTGAATAAGGCAAAAAATGGATTAAACATTCAATCTGAACGTTTAATCCATTCGTTATTAATGATTACTAAATTGCTTTTAATAAGTCTTGTATTTTGAATATAAAACTCGATTTTTTATTTTTTCTTTAAATGCACACAACCAATCGGTGAACCGTTACCATATCTATTGTACTTTGCTAAGAAATCATCAATAGATACAGCAACAACACCATTAACTGTATTGCCCCAATTGTCTGAATAATAAACCTTACCATCAACAATTTGGTCGATGTAAATAACATGACCATACTTGTTTCCGTAAGTGGGACTCTTCGGAAATGAAATAACAATATCGGTAATAGGCTGACCTTCGGCATTAATCATATCCTTCAAGCAATTATTGCCCGGATACTTGGTGGCTGTAAAATTACTATGCTCTCCGGCAGTAATATTACCATAAACCTGATTACCGTTACCGTACCAATCGGCATTAAAACCATTTACAAGTGCCTTTGACTTTGCCATAGCAGCACAACTGATAGAACCGTTCGGATTATGCTGCATTTGTTTTGCTCTTGCTGTAGCGTCACTATAAGTTTTGGAAAGTTCACCGCTATTCTTTACATGAACGCTAACCCTTACATTAGAAGGATAGTCTTCATTTCCGATAGAAGATGCGTCGGCAAGTTTTCTGTCAACATCAGTATATTTCTGAACAGCAGCCTTTACAAATTTCACCAGTTCATCACCGTTTGTTTCGATGTTACTTTTAACAGATTTTAAATTTTTAACACCATCAGATAAATCCTTTGAAAATTCACCCTTCCACACATCCTGAAAAGATGTAGTCTTTGTAATAATATCAGAAGACACCTTTTTGAAATTATCTATCAAAATTTGATAATTATTTGCAAATGCGGTAAGTTCATCTGTTTCAACTTTAATTTCACTCATAAATTATATCTCCGTTACTAATTATTATTTAGCTGAAATCACATTCTGGAATTTAGACTTAAATATATTAACATCCATACACTGAACGGTTGGTCCCGTCCAATTTCCATTAGAATCCTTATTCCATGTATGTGGCCTTGTATAGGATTCACCGTCCTCCGTAAAGTAAACCTTACCATCCTTTACCTGCTCAATATATGCGACATGTCCATAGGTTCCATTTTGACTCACAGCAATAGAATTAGTTGTAACATTGCTAGTGCCGGAGCTGGATAAAACATTAAATTTACTTTTATCAATAGTATTTATCCAGTTTTTTGCATTTCTTCCGCTTGTAGTAGAAAACACCAAAGGATTATTTGGATTCATTTGATTATATCTGTTATCGGCATACCATGTACAGTTGCCCTTACCATTATAATTAGTAAATCCATTCTTTGATACAGGTCCCCAACTCTGCCAAATATTATCAAGACACATTCCGGCTTTAATATCTAAATCATTTACAATATCGGATATTGCCTGCACTGAATTAGACGATGTAATAGCGGCAGAATTGATAGTTGTTACAACAGGTCCCGATATTAACGAGCCACCAACTGCTACGGATAAAGCACTACCCTTTTTAATTATATCACTTGGCACATTCTTTTTTTTAAAAGTACATGTTGTCTTTCCGCCAAAAAGCACTAAACCAACCAAAGGAACAATCGCCGGAATTAAATAAGGCGCCACAACAGCCGCACTGGAAAAAAGCATAAGGTCAAAAAGGAAATTGTTAGAAACGCTTTTAACCTTCTGTTCATAAATTGATTCAACATTATTCAATGCATTTATCAAATTAATATTTTCTTCCTTTTCATAATTAATATTATTTTGCACTGATTTCAATGCTCCGAAAATTGCTTCTTTATTACCGAATTTCCAGAAGGCTTGCATAATTGAGCTTCCCAAATCGGTTGATTCCCTCAAAGCTTTTCTCGCATTTTCCAAATGTGTATTGGCTTGTTTCAAATTATATGTTGATGCATCAATTTCAATATATTTTAATTTTACATTATTTCCCATAACTTTACCTTTCTATCAATTAATAATAGAACTAAATTTTTTCTTTATTTGATCATCGGCTTCACAAACTTTCTTCGATGTATTAAGCACATACTTTTTTGTTTCCTTGATCTTTTTAATCGCTTTTTTGAGATCATTTGACTGCTTTTCAATTTGATTGATGTATTTTATAGCAGCTGCACTCTTCCACCTCTCGGTTATCAATGACTTTTCTTTTTTTATGTTAGTGTATGTTGTTTCTAGTTCCGACAGTAACTTATCCAAGTCACCGGAAATCTGTGATATATCGTCATAATATACTTTTATTTCCTTCGCCATTTTTATATTATCCTTTCATAGAATTAGTCACATTTTTACTAGTCTGCTCTGCAAGTTTAATTGCAGTATTTAATTGTTTCTTAGCAGTCTTAATACTGTCAATCATATTATTAATTCTCTTAATCTTGACTGTAGAAATTTGTTCTTGCAGATAAGATGAGGCATTACCCTTATATGAATTTGACAAACAGTTAATAACACTTTGATAAGATTTTTTAACATTTCCTAATTCGGTTATAGCTGTTTCCATGCGTTTAATGTCTCTCTTAGCATATTTAGTATCAATATTTACCTTTTCACCCATTTACTTTTCCTCCTAACCTATTCTTAACTGCTCGGTAACCTGAGAGAGAGTATATCCTTTTTCTTCGTCGCCCTCTACAACATACCACACGCTGTCTTCTCTTTTTGAAAATGAAATACTTACAAGTTTATAAGCTTCTGACTCTTTTATGAACTCATTAAATGACACAAATTTGCTTGAGCCGTTGATTACATCTTCGCCAGTTTTAAGATTAAATTCCTTATATTCTTCCTCAATGTCAGATACATCGACATTGCATCCGTATAGCATAAACTGATCGGCAGACACATTATCATTGAATTTATATGTAATTAAAACATTTTCATCCGTATCAAAACAAACTGTTTCATTTTCAATTCTATACATATATCTTATACGATTAATATCGCCCTCTTTTTCAATAATGACCGCACAGTAATCGGGGCTATCGACAAATTTTGCAATTTCTGCATACTTTGGATTCACAGTTGTTTCACCAAGAAAATTCATCTCTAATGCTTTTTTCTCATTTAGCAAGTTATAGGTCTCGTTTTTAATTGTTGTTTTTGCCTCTTGACTGATTGTATCAAAGTCAAACCCCATACCCATCAATCGGTTTAAGCCTAACTCTTTAGCCAAAAAGTAAAGTTCCGGTATTGATAAATCAATACCAACATAATTCTTTTCAAACATATTATCAGCTCCTAATCTTATTATATATTTCTTTTTCGACCTCTTCAAAATCAACAGCTATTGATTTTAATGTATAAACATAATCATTAATAAAATCGGTCAATGACTCAAATTGCTTTCTTACAAGCAACAATTTCGCAACATAAGCTAACTCGGCGCATCCCTGCCACTCACTTCCCAGACTTAAAACCAAATTTTCTATTCGTTGCATATTGTTATCTAATTGATTATTAATATTGTATAATTCTTCAGAATATCTGTTTAGACGAGAAATATCAATTTGTGTTTTCAAAATCTACCTCTCCTTGTGAAATAAATAATTAAATAAATCAACTAACTACATTACACTAATTAACTTATATAATCATTTACACTTGCTTCCCACCGACAAAGCGTCGGCAGGAAGTGCGTTTTTCTTACAGTCAAAATCTTAGAAGCTGTTCATTTGAGAAGCAAGGGTAGTATCAAGTTCTTGCATTTGATTAGCTGCGTTGTCCATTAACTTAGCATAATCCTCCAGCATTTCTTGGAAGCTTGTAAATGTTGATTGCATGCTTTCATACTTAGCTAAAAATGCGTCTTGAGCATCACCCTTCCAAACCTCATTAAGATTTGTGATAAGAGTTCTCATCTTATTCATTGCCTCTTGATGTTCGGCATTATAGCCTCTGAGCTCAGTAGCTTTACCCTTGAGCATATCAGGTGTAACTTGAATAAGTGCCATTTGTGTTTCACCTCCTCATTTTGTTAATAATTATCATAATGGTCATTGAGACCAATTAAGAACAAGCATTATCTGTATTTGCAGATAATTCATCGATTGATTCGTTAAGTTCATTATCCTTAACTGAATTCAAGAGTTTAAGCATTTCATCAAGCGACAAATCAATTTCTCTCAAATATCTTTGCGAAATTGTTATTTTTTCATTGAACGCCTCTGAAGATATTGAACTCCATGACTCATTAGCTAAAACAACCGATTTATTAACATAACCTACTAAGTCTGTCATCATATCCGATATCTCATTCAACTTTATAGAATAATGATTCAGCATATCTGAAAACATAATTTCATCAGACATATTTTTCTCCTTCAAAATCAACCAATTATTACATTAAATGTACAGTTTGCAATTTTCAAAACATCATTGTTGTTTAGAATATACATATTATTTGGGGTTAATCTCGATTGGTTAATATAAGTACCATTTTTACTGTTCAAATCAATGATGGTATAAGTACTTCCATTAAATACTATTTTGCAATGTTCTCTGCTAACTACAGGATTATTAGCAATATATCCGTCAACATTTCCCCGTTTCTTACCTATAATATAGATTTTTTTATTAACAATAAAATCTACTGTGCATCCATCATTCGTATGAATAAGTTTCATTGTTTTACCGACAACATCAGAAAATTTTTCTGTGGCAAAGCTTGTCCTTCTTTGAGGCTCAAGCAAAATATAATCACCATTAAAAACACCCACTTCAAGTAAAGTCTTGCTATTATCAATTGGATGCATACCGTTTTTGGGAGCGATCAAATTAAGTGATGAATCAATATTAAAAGGAATTTTATTATCAAATCCGATAATAGCCGCTGTAATATCAGTTAAAAGTTTATCTGCCTCTACATCATTAGGCACCTCGATGTCATAACTAAAAGAGTTATTTTTATCAGTAAGTGTAATAATAATCTTAGCCATAATAATCTCCGATATTAATTGTCATTCTTCGTCAGTATTATTGTTAGAAAAGTTATGGTTTAAAAATTCATTATTTAATTGCTTTTTCAGTTCTTCATAGTTACCGTTTATGTCATATTCATTAATTGTTTCTAAGGCAGAATTATCAATATGAATTTTTGACTCATAATCATTACCCTTGAATATAATATTCTTAATCTTATCCACACTTCTTTTTTCAACATCTAGATATTGTTCAGGTACCTTAACAAATGTAGATATTATATTTTCATAAGAATCCTTTAGTTTCAAAAGATTTAAGGAGGTATTATTATATTCTTCAAGTAATGAATTGAACTCAGGAGCCGCTTGCAATTCGGCATCATCCATGATTTCATTACCAATTTGCTTTAATCGGTATTCAATCTCTTCTAACTCTTTAACCGCTAAATAGAAATAAGAAACCGATAATTTCAATGCTTCAATATCTACTTCTATTTTTCGCATATCATTCTCTCCTTTTTAGTTCAACATAACTTTAGAGCAATTTCCATTATCAAAAAGCCATCCATTACCGGATTCGCAGTCTGTATTCTTTTCTGAATATCCCATATTGTTATTAAAAAAGCTGTACATTGCCGGAGAACCACCTATAGCGATACCGTTTTGATACTTAATAATAGTATTTGTTAAAGGTTCTAAATCGGCGAGTTTCACAACATCGGAAATCCTACCAGCTGCGAATAATACAACACCAAGACTTTTCGCTAGACGAGCAATATTATTCATCATATCCCTTTGTTCATTTTCAACACTTTCAACAAACTCATTAATATCATCAATAAATATACAAATCTGTTCAAGTTCATCGGAATACGAAGCTACTTCACTTTCGTCAATCGTATTCAGATCGCTTTGACGCTTATTAAGCATAGACACAATTTCAGAAATCACATTTGAAACATCTTGATTGCAATTTGATACGACATAGCCTTTACAGTTATCTGAATAGACTGAAAGCCCACGAGCAGAGCTGTCAAACAAATAAAAAATATTATCATCTCTAATTTTCATTGTTTCAATAACCCTACATAAAAATGCACTTTTTCCCGAGCCTATAGAACCGGTGATCATTGCACAATATGTATTTTCCATATTCAAATATGCTGTTGAAATAGAATTGTAATCAACACCGACAGGAACAACATTTTTTTCAATATAGTTCTGTTTTAGTGCTTCAACATTAATTGAATTAGGCATAACCGGAACAGTTCTCGGCCTTGGACCATGCCAGCATCTGTTAAGTCTGTTACAAAATTCCTTAATGTTTGTATTTCGTTCCATATCGCTTAAGCCATCGGTACAATAAGCGCATTGAAATTCAAGCGGAGAACTGTCCTTATAGAAAGCTCTGCCAGCTATTGTAGGAAGAATTTTACCTTCCATTCTTCCTACGATGCTCGGATAATCGCCCTTATCTGTAAGTTCAAATGCAACTGCACCCTTAATGTTTTGAAGTACCTTAAATCTAATACCAGAGGTAGATGCAGCGGTATAAATCAGATAAATACCATAGGTTGCACCCTCACGAGATATTTTAATTAAAGTTTCCTCAAAATCCGGATATAAATCAAACAAAGGAATAATATTATCAATCATAACAATTATTGCAGGCATCTTACCTACCGATTGTCTATAATTAACAAGAGAACTTACAATATTATCATGGAACAATCGTTTTCTATCATTAAACTCGTCATTTATAAGATTTTGAAATTTATTAATTTTTTCTTCTTCGGTATCAAGAATAACATCTCCGACATGCGGTAAATCGGCATATGCACTCATACTCCAACCACCGCAATCAATGATAAAGACATTTACATCTTCGGGAGAATAATATGTACCAACAGCTGTCATTATTGTTTTTAACAAATTTGTTTTTCCTGTACCGGATGTACCGTAAATACCATAATGGCCGTCTTTTTGGAAATCTAAAAACAATGTACCTTGCTGTTGAAGTTCTGGCAAATCATATTTACCGACTGGAATTTGTAGCCATTTAAGATTATTATCGTTCCACTGTTCGCCGTCAAATCCACCTAAAACTCCATCCAAATCCCTTAAATGCAATTCATCAGGCAGTTCCGGAAGCCAAGGACCAGGTAGTGCCTTAATACCGTTTTCTTCTGCAACTCTGCAAATATACAGATTAACAGCCTTTAATTCATCAATATTTGACTTTTTCTTTTTTACACCATCATCTACGGTTTTTATTCTTTTACCGGAAACATCGACAATTCTAACCTGATTGCCTACATCTGCCTTTTGAATATTATCTTCAAAATACTGTGCTCCACTCCAGTAAGATTGAAACTGTTCATAGTATTCAAAATTGCCTATTTTAACATATGCCCTACCTGCTTTGGTTATAGACGCCGCATCCGGTGTTTTCAACATTTCTCTACTGTCTGTTGCGTCCTGAACCTTTAAGCACAATCTAAATCTTGAGTTGGAATCAATTTGATCATCAACAACACCGGTCGGCTTTTGAGTTGCCAAAACCAAGTGAATACCTAATGTTCTGCCAACACGGGCGATAGAAATCAAACCTGTCATAAAATCCGGTTGTTCTTTTTTTAACTCTGCAAATTCATCGGCAACAATTACAAGATGAGGCAATGGTTCCATAACTTTACCTTCATGGTAAAGTTTAGAATACTTATCAATATTATTAACCCCTGCTTGTTCAAAAATAGCCATTCTACGCTTGTTTTCTCTTTCAAGAGATACAATAGAACGCTTAATGTTTGTTCCGATGTTTGTAATTTTTCCTACAACATGGGGCATATCTTCAAGCAGATTTGCCATTCCCCCGCCTTTATAATCTATAATTACAAAATTCACATCGTGCGGATGAAAATTCACACACATTGATAATATCCAAGACTGTAGCAATTCGCTCTTACCTGAACCGGTAGTACCTGCAACTAATCCATGGGGACCATGTTCGTTTACACTACTCTTATTCTCTCGAATATTTAAACTAAATGTTTTTCCTCCAGGAAGGACACCGATAGGAGCTTCCAATGTTTCAAATGGTTTATTAGACTCCCACCTTGACATCACATTTAATTCTTCGACTCTATCAACCCCATAACCTTCTAAAAATGTTATACTCGAAGGAATTTCCGCTTGAATTGCAAAGCCCTTAAGTTCAATTGCAGATAATCTTCTTGCAAAAGTATCAAAAGCGACAGCATTATAATCATCCTGGGTAAACATAAATTTACCATTCACCTTATCTCTCCAGTAAGCCACCGGATTCTGCTGCATATCAATAATATAATTACAAGTATTCGGCAATGAATAAATATCATCAAATAAAAACAAAGAGCTGACACCCATTGCAGGATTATTAGTTAGAAGATTACTCATAATCTCCTCATTTTCCATATATTTCTTTGAGCCTAAGATAAAAATATAATATGGATTTGGGACATCTGCCCTTTTGATAGAATTTTCCTTTGTTTCTCTGAAACGAGTCTTAAGCATATCATCGAAACTTTCACAAATAGCATGAGCACTTTCACTGTCAAATGCTAAATATCTATTTTCTTTGTTATCATCCCAAATATGCGGTAACCATCTTAAATCAGACCATTGAGAATATTCTTCACTATCAAATATGCCTACAATTTTTACATCGGTGTAACAATGAAATGTGGTTAATTCCGCAATCATATTTTTAACCTGCATAATAACTTTTTTTCTATCACCGATTACACCAACAGTTGGATTTTGTATCAAGGAAACTCTAACAGGAATATTATCTACATACTTTGATTCTTCAACAAGCATTGCAGACATTTCTTTGGCGTCATCATCCTCTAATTCAATTCCAAACGCCTCGCCTCTATCCTTTACCTTTACACATAATTCTTCATAACCCATGCCCAAACGAACATCTAGATAATCCCTATCGGCTGGAGTTCTTTCCCATAGATTTCTATTCAGATTATTAGCAATTGAATAACACATCTCAGGCGATGGATTTTCGTCTGTGATAATTTTTTTTTGCTGTTGTGCTACAGAATAAATACGAGCACGCTGCTCATTTAAGTAATTACCAAAACGAGCTTCACGAAGTCGAATATAATCATTTGATCTTTTCTTACCTTTCTTATCCCTTGAGGATTGTGATGCAATACTGGTAGCCGGCATAACAAGCATAGCCGAACGAGCTGCAAGCATAGCAGGAGAAATACTCCCCATAGCCATGCTGCCACCAAGCATAGCGGCAGAACTGGCAACTGATGAAAATATCCCATGGGATTTTTCGTACCTTTGACCCTTTGAAGGAGGATTTGCAAGAACAATATCCTCACTCGGTAATTCTTCTTGTGTTCTCGGAGAACGCCTGTAAACAGGAACTGTGCCACGTTTATACTCAGTACCTTTTTCGTTCGATTCACCGCTTGGCAAATCCTTTACCTCAACCTCAAAACCTGCATTCTTTATAGAAAGTTTACCTTTTTCAAGTTCAATGGTATATGTAAAAATATGAATCTTATCACCGGACTCAATTTTCGTCTTACTTACTTTGATACTATTTACATAAGTTCCGTTTGAACTGTTTTTATCTTCAACATAATAAATACCGTTTTGTCTACTGATAATACAATGAACTGCTGAAACATATCTATTCTTAATTATAATATTTGATATTTCACTTCTGCCAACAGTAATTGCACCATTATGAGGTAATTCTATTTTTTTTGAAAAATCATCTTTTTGAGGACTGACAAATAAGAACGCAGATTTATCATCAATACGATAAACGCCCTCTCTTGTTTCATTTTTCAACTTGAAATCTAATGGTTTCTTCGATTCTGCTGTTAAACCATATTTTTTATTTTTAATTTTAATCTGAGAACTCTTATACTTTTGTTCATAAATAGTATCCTTTGAGGAAGAACCTATAGTAATCTCATTCTTTTCATTCAACACTAATTGATGAAAATGATTTTCATATAAAAAGGAAATAATATAATTCATAATCAACCTACTATTATCTCATTAAAATCACAAATATAGACTTTAATATTAAAATCCATATTTATAACTTTAATCCTGTGAATAGCGTAGCTATCGCTACGCTATTCACTTTTTAATTTAATTAGTCTTTTGAACCTCTTGCCTTTTTCTTTATTTCCTCTGTTATTGCTTCATCTTTTCTGCGTTTTCTGATTGCGATAAAGAATGCTAAACCGCCGCCGACAGCTATAATTGCTGCAATGCTACAACCGAAAACGATCTTATTTGCAAACCAGCGAACAAAGAAATTGGTTGATACCGTGATTGCTCTGTTAAAATCGATTGAATCAACATCGAAATCCTTTGAGTCTGTATCCGTAACATTACCTGCAAGGTCTTTAATAACAATTCTTACAGGCTCGGAGGTTGTTGACGAACCGATGGTAAACGAACCGGTGTAATTTGTTAAATCAGACAAAATATCTGTTACATCGGTGCTACCCTTATCGGTTGATCTTATATGATCAACTCGAGTGCCGTTGCCGTCATAATAATAGACATCAATTGAATCGATACCGATTGCATCAAATACTTCATAAGAAACCTTTTGCTCATCGGCATTTACAATCTTCTTGTCAAGACCCGAAACGCTCTTAATTGTCGGAGCGGTGTGGTCAAGTCTGAATAAAACAGAGCTTTCATCATAGCTGATGTTTTCAGATTTATTACCTACGGTATCCTCAGAACCTACATAAACTTTGTAAATACCGTCAATCGGATTGCCGTTATCATCGGTAAATACATTCTTGCTGATAGTGTATTCGTACTGATACCAGCCGCTTGAACCAATCTTTGCAAGTTCATTGACTACAGGGCTGATTGTAAGTTCACCGTCACCGTATTCAACAGGTGAGCCGTCACGGGTTACTACTACATCTAAGTTACCCTCAACAAGTCTGTCAGGATTGTACTCTGTAATAACAATATCGTTATCAATCGACTGAACATACTTATCGTTCAAATCATTTGACAAATATGTACCGAGAGAATATACAGAACCGAATCTGTTTACGGTAAATGTAACCTCATCTGATGAAGTATTTTCAGCCTTATCGGTGATTTGGACGCTCAAAGTATAGATACCGTCATTCTCCTGAATCTTCTTAAAGGTATCCTCGGTTGCCGCAAACGAACCGCCCTTATCATTAGTTGAAACATTAATATAATCGCTTGTTACATCCTTATCGATTTCATCCTTGCGTGTTCTGAGCAAGGTAACCTTAACATCCTTAAAGTTGATATCGGAAAAATCAATCTTAGGAAGCACGGAATCCTTATACGAATTACCGTTTTCAATGCCGCCGATAACAGGCTTGTCTATAGTTGTATCTACAACGAAGTCTTTAGGTGCAACAGAAGAACCGTAATTAGCTTCATTAGCCTTATTTCCTGCCATATCATCCATTGAAATGTCAAAGGTATAATCGGCGTCTGTATCATATTTGATTGTAGCAACATGAGTATCGCCACTGTTTGACCAAGAAGCATCCGGGAACTTAACGGCATTACCGTCAAGGCTGGCTGTTCCCGTAATCGTTACTCTGTTTACATCAAAGTTATGCTCGGTTACGGTAACTGTTGCAGTACGATAAGCATTAAAATACTTTTCGTTTCTTGCGTCGTTATTGTCATAGGAAACGTTGATTACAGGCAATGTTTTATCTACAACAAATTTAGTAGGAGCCACGCTGTTTCCGTAATTGATAGCTTGATTCTTGTTTCCTGCTCTGTCTGTATATTTCATATCAAATGAATATATACCGTCATTGTTGTAGGTTACAGTATAAACATAAGTGTCATCGTCTCTGTTACCGCTGCCCTGAGTGAATTTCGGTGCGGAGTGAGTAGGAGCTGTTCCCTCGGCATTTCTAATCGTCCACTCAATATTTTCGGTATTAAAGTTTCTTTCCTTAACAGTAATGGTTGCCGTTCTGTTTGCATTAAAGAAAGCACCGTTGCCTGATTTTGTATCTGCGTTATTGTTGTCGTATGAAACGGAAATCGCCGTTGGTGATTGGTCTATACCAAACGCAATATAGTCATAGCTTGAATTTCCTGCTCTGTCGACAAGTTCAACCAAAAGAACCATATCGTTATAGTTACCGTCAACAGTAACGGTTGACTTAATTGACGTAACAAGATTTGATTCTGTTGCAGTAGCCTCAGATACAACATTCCATTTTTCACTTGAATTTGCGGTATCATTGCCTGTTGCAATGTCTCCGGAATTTAATCCGTTAATACTTTTTGCATTATCAACAGTCAATGTATGAGACGTTGTTTTTTCACCCTCAATTAATGAATATTTAACCTCTCTGATTCCCGAATATTCATCTGTAACATTAACTACGAATGTTTGTGTGGAATTATAAAGAGGCACTTGTGCAGAAACATTGTAATCCATCTTTTTGTCTTTTTGATTTGCTTTTCCGCCATAAGTCCAGGAACTCAATGTATTATTTTGTGTTCCCTGTGCTTTTGGTACAGTAAAGCTAATTGATGAATCCTCATGCTTTTCAGGAGTTTCAAGAATTGCACTGTTAGGATGAACAAAGCCTTTATAATCTCCGCTTGAAACAACTGCCGAGCTGTCATATCCGTCGCTTGCGGGAAGAGTGCTGTTAAGCGGCGAATTGCCTACATTATCCGTTGCATAAGCATAAATCTGACCTTTGAAATCTTTATCAATTTCAAATGAAATCTGATTCTTTGAATCAACATGTTCTTCGCCTGAATATTCAATATTTCCGTTTATATCAACAGCTTTATAAGTAATAGCCTTAACACCCGAAACTATTTGTTTGTCCGATTTAATATCGCTTGCAGAGATAGTTACGGTAACCTTATTTTTGAAATAAAAGCCGTAATCGGTCGACTCAACAGCGTCATAAATACCTTCGGAATTTTTATCGACATCAATATTTTCTGACAAATCGAAGTTGAAGCCGTCAATTGTGGCACTTGTTGTATCTTTATAAACAGTAATGTGTTTTTCTATTGCATTACCGGCATTATCGGTTACAGTAACAGAAACATTATAGGAGCCGTCATTTTTTGCCTCAATAGATTCTTTTGCTGTATTAACTAAAAATTTATGTGGAGCAATATCTTGTGTAGTTCTGTCGTTCGTATCGGCGAAAAGTATCTTGCCGTCGGCACTCTGAACAAGATTTCCGTCAACATCAATATTTTTGCAAGCTTTATCGTTCATTGTAACAACTACATTATTTAAGCCGGACTCTTTATCCTGAACGGTAAAAGAAAATTTAATATCGCCGCTGTATATGGTTTTGTTGTCGACACTTTCACTTCTGACATCAGTTGCTGCCGCTTCTGAACTGATTTGAAAATCCACCGGATCTGTATTTTCAATCATGATATAACCTGCAACTGTTCCGATATTTGAGTTATCGGTTGTTGCCATTACTCGGTTGTCTGTGTCGTCAGAAAGGCGACGACCGGAGGAACGACCTACATTATCAATCACCTCAGCCTTGAGCACGCCTACAAATTTAGGGTCAATACTAAATTTAGCAGTTCCTGTTGAAACATCTTGCGACTTAGGATCAAGGAGAAGTTCATCTATACTTATACTTCCGTTTTCTTTATAATTATACTTAAATAACTGAATACTCTTTATTCCCGAGCTTGCTGTTGATTCATCAGACGCTGTAACAGTAACCTCTATACTTTCATTAAAGAATAGGCCAAAAGTTAATTTGTTTATGAACTTTGCAAGTTTTCCGTCATTAGCAGGCTCAAATTCAAATTTAACATCATGCGGATCGGTTTTATCAATTGCATAATTACCGATATCAATTAATTTTGTAATTTCTTTAGTTTCTTTGTTCCTAAAAGCGACTTTATACTCTTTATATACATCTTCGTTTTCTTCAGTCAAAGAAGATTTCCAAGCGTTTTTACCTTGTGCGTCTTTATCTTGTCCGAGGCTGTTAGTCTTATTGATTTCCCAGCCTTCAGCAGGAGTTACAACGAATTTATCCGAATTTTTTTCATAACTGTACCAAGCAGTACCGCTATTATCGGTATAATTCGGCTCTGATACAGTGTAGTTAGGAGCAGTTGCGTAATTTATAGTAATCTCATATTCTTTTTCTGCATTAAAATAATCAGAAGTAAACCATTCATTGGTCTTAGCTAATACGGTAATTTTACCAACCTTGGTATAAGTAATTACATTATCTTTTATTGATGCACCTGCAGTCGTTTTATCTTCGACTATAGAATAGGTTATATTGCTTTCGTGACCACTGGCTTTTGCATCACTTGTAGCAGTAACAGTAAATGTATTATTCTCTCCATAAATTTGCGGTGCAACAGTTTCAAATGTAAGTCTCTGACTGATTGCACCGATTTCTACACTAACAGTCAGCACAAGGTCTTTATAATTATCATTTCTGTGAATTTTAACATAATATGTTCCCGAATCCCTTTTTCTTCTAACCTGCGGGTTATCTAAACTATATTTGTTTTCTTCGTCCGTCTTTGAATAAGTAATTATATCTCCGTCTTGAGTTCCGTTTACACTTGTAACAGCATCATGATATTTGCGATCATAATCTCCCTGATAGCCTGTTGCGGTTACGCCTTCAATGCTTGCTTTACCGATAGTAAATGTAAGAGCCGGGAATGTAACATAATCATTGTGATATGCTCTTTTTACTTTTACATAAAATGTGTAATTTCCGGCATCTGTATATTCCGGTATATTTTTAGAATATTCGGTACCGTTCGTGCTATACAACACCTCATCACCGTCGACAGTTCCGGTTACGCCGTCAGGCAATACAACAGGATGTGACGCCCCGTCATATATAACATTTGAATTTACGGTAACCTCAATACCGTCAATAGTGGCATTGTTCATAACAGCGGTTACTGTAGTAATATAATCATCATAATATTGACGAGATACCTTAACTGTAACTTCCAATAATCCCGGCAAAGCTATTGTAGGAACATCGGTTTTATAAGTTTGACCACCATCGGTACTATATTGAACATTATACTTATCATCGATTCCGCTTACTTTAACTGCCGGCTTTGCAGTTGTATCTTTTCTATCATATGTACGGTTAAAAGCTGTTACGGTAACACGTTCTATTTTTCCGTTGGAAACTTTTGCGGTATACTCTGAGGAAACAAACGCTTGATATCCGTCTCGCTCAATTTTTACAACGACCTTTTTCTCATCACCCGGATATTTAACCTTTGGCATTGTTGAAGAAAATTCACCGCCGTCTACGCTGTAAGAAACAACATCACCTTTCTTTGTTCCCTCAACAATAACAGCACTATGTTCAGCACCGTCATATTTATCATCATAACCGGAAATAGTTACATCATCTATTGTAGGCAACGGTTTCTCAGGCTCTGCCGAAGGAATAACCGATGTTGAAAGACATTTAACTGCCATCCATTTTGTTTGAGAATCAAACCAACTTTTAAGCAGTAATATTTTATGAGTTTCATATTTCACTTCAGGAGTGAACGTACTGACAGTAAATTCATTTCCGTCAACATAAAAACCTAAAGCTGTTTCGTCTCCGCCGGTATACTCAACAGCGTAATAATCACCGTCTTCTGTAACCGGTTCACTGCTTGTTACACCATAAAGATAAAGATTTTTGTTATTGACATTAGCTACAACAAAGTCATCGTTTGCGGCAAATGCAGAAAACACTGCCATAGGAATTGTTGTCATAACCATAAGTATTGCCAATACTATAGAAAAAATCTTTTTTGGTGTATTTTTCTTAATAACCATAAATAATCTCCTCCTAAATTATGATTAAATAGTTTCGTTTGTATGAATTAAAACGATATTTTGAATAATCTTAAAATCGTTTGAATCATTCGACACATTGATTTGCGAATTATCATTATTCGTCAGCACCGTTGTTTCTTCACTGAGAACGGTTGTTGCGTTATCATCTGACAATTCCATTTCGTTTTCATTAAGTAATTCTGTTTGAATGTTAGTTGATAACTTTTCGGTACTGTTAAGAAGCTCTGTACCTTCTTCAACTTTTGAAATCTTTTTGTCGCTCTTTTCAGCCGATTTTTTCTTTTCGATTTTATCGGTTAATGTGCCACGCTCTTTTGCTGCAGGCGACGGTCTGTGTGACTTATCGCCTGTTTTAACGTTCTTATCTCGCATTTGAGCGATAGACTTTTTTGCGGTTCTGCCACTCAATTCTCCGATTATTTGAGGAATATTGAACCTGACAAACGAATATATCGCAACAAGCAAAGAAACGCCGGCAATAATAAAGAAAATAATTGATACAATATTTATAGTCATTATTACTGCCTCCTTCCCGCTGCATTGGCAGCGTTATCATAAACACACTCCAACGCTCTTACATACTTGCCGTTTGTAGGATTCAAATTAGTAATAATACTGTTTTGCAGTTGCTTATTGACATCTGCGGAAACGGTTATACTGTTTGCATTATCATAAATCGTGCTATATACATTTTGCACCTCTTCAATGTCAATGCCCGTACCTGCAAAATACTGTGCATTGGTATTTAGCAAGTTCGCAAATTGATTATAAAGAGTTAGCTTTACAAAGGATTCATTTCTGTCAAAATCAAAGCCCTTTGACAAATTATCTCCATCAACACAATAAGCAATGCTTTCAATCAACTTTTCGTAGTCATCCTTTGTGGATTCATTACCTGTTTTTTCAGCATTCGCATAGTCATTATAAAACTGACAAACATTGTTAAAACTATTTGCTATGTTGTAATAATTTGATATTTCACCTATTTCAAGAACATATTTGAAATAGGTTTGAGCACTTAATGCCGATGACAACTCACTGTTATCCTTTGACAAATTAAATATTGCATAACCCGTATCAAAGGCTAATTTATCAAAGCCCGGCTTCTGCTTAAGCTGTTCCAAATTATCACTGAAATACTTTGTGTATCTGTTTATGTCATATGTACCCGATTTAGTATTATTGTCCTTATCGGTTTCGTTAAACGAATAGGTAAGTAATTTTCCTGCATCGGTAGATTTTTCAATATATTTTTCGTAAGCCTCAATTCGTGTACCGTCGATTTCAATAGCCTTAAAGCACGCTTCCGCTATTGAATTTTCATCAACCGCCAAATCAATATAGCCGCTGTTCGTAACATATTTATCATAAGTATTGGTATCATTATTATGCTTAACAACCATACCGAGAACACCGGCAAACGCCATAATAACCGCAAGTGCAAGAGAAATAACAAATGTCATCAGCTTTCTCTTTTGCTGTTTTTTATACTCAATACCGAGAAGTTCAACATGCTCAAGGTCATACATAAGCTCGTTACAGTTTTGGTAACGATCCTCCGGTGCCATTTGAACACATTTGTCAATGATTATTTCAAGACCGTCCATAAGTGACGGATTCCACTGCTTAATAGGAACATAATCATTTTTTCTTGGGTCAACGCCTGTTACAAGGTGGTGCATCGTCATACCCAATGCATAAATATCCGACCTTGCGTCTGTTTGACGGGAGCCGAACTGTTCAGGCGGTGCATAACCTTTTGTACCGAGAACAGTTGTATCGGCGAGATTTTGTTCTTTATATTCTCTTGAAATACCGAAATCTATAATTTTAAGGTTTCCCTCGGGCTTAAGCATAATATTTGCAGGCTTCATATCCCTATAAATGATAGGAGGCTTTTGCGAATGTAAATAGCCTAAGGTGTCGCAAATTTGCTTTGCCCAATCAATAACCACGTCCTGTGGTTGCGCACCATATTCATCAAGGATTTTATCAAGCGACTCTCCCTCAACATAGTCCATTACTATGTAGATTTGAGGGTCGTCCTCTTTATCAATAATATCAACAATTCTCGGGATAGCCGGATGGTCAAGCCTTTTCATAAGCTCTGTATCGTCCGGAACTTTATTCAATACAACCTCGTTATTTTTGCCGATACCTTTTCTTTGAATTACCTTAACAGCCCACTGCTTATTAAGTCGCAAATCCATAGCGAGATAAACAACAGACATACCGCCTTTACCTATCTGCTTAAGAATTTCGTACTTGCCGTCAATGACTGTTCCTCTTTCTATAGCCAAAACCGCACCACCTTACTCATAGCATTTCAAAAGAGCAACCGTGATGTTGTCTTTTTCGTTTCTGCTTTTTACCAAATCAATTAAATATCTGCTGTTCTGCTCCATTGTCTTTGTATCTGTCAGATTAGTAGGATTAAAGCTTTCATATATTTCTTCATTGGTTAACACATGCCTGAAACCATCGGAACAAAACATATAGACCGAATTCTTTTTTATTTTACCTGCAATAATCTCCGGTTCAACATTTCTCGACGCACCTACACATTGAAGAAGCATATTTCTTTTCGGATGAGTTTTTGCTTCCTCTGCAGTCATTCTGCCTGCTTTAATTTCTCTATGGATAAATGTTTGGTCCTCGGTCAACTGCTCAACGCTGTCATAAATTGAGTAGGCTCTTGAATCCCCAACATGAATAATCAAATATTTTGAGTCGATAACAAGCATAGCCGTTAAGGTCGTACCTAATGACACGCCTAATTTGTTTCCGTACTGACCGATTATGTAGTTTTGCTCTTTGGCAAGTTTTTCTAAGTCAGAGGAGAGTTGCTTCCAAGAAAGTTTATTTATCTGCTTCGGTAATTCACTTTCAAACCAATTTGAAAACGCCTTAATTACAGTCGCACTTGCAAGCTCGCCTTTATCAAGACCACCCATTCCGTCGCAAAGAACAACCATTGCGACCTGACCGTACTTTTTTGTCTCGGCAATTTTCACGCATACGCTGTCCTGATTTGATTTTTTACTTATACCTACATCGGTAATTGCTGTGCCTATAAATTGCATATGTTTCTCCTAATTTATACCCTTTGGATTTTTACCGAATTCATTTTCTCCGGCTTGACTGTCAGTACAAAACCAGACAAGTAAAATTATTTGACCTGCCAAAGGAATCAATGCAAAGAATATATAATACCAATCCTTACCTAAATCGTGCAATCTTCTCACCATCAAAGCAAGCGTAGGCACTAAAACCGCTATCATATACAAACCGCCTATAACCTGTCCGACATAAGGTATCATACATACAAGGGAAACTAAAACATTTGCTAATACAACATACCAATATTCGCTTCGCCTTGCCCTACCGGAAAAGTTAGTATAATTTTTCCAAAACTTTATATAGCAATCCTTAAATGAAGGCTTTTCAACCATATTTGCATGAGCACTTTGATTATTGCTTTGTTGATAATCTTGCTTATAATACGGATTCTCATAAGTTTGAACAGGAGCCTGCTTAACAGTATACTGTGAATACATATTTTGATACGCATTGTTATCATTCAAAACTGTAGTTTCTTCGTCAATGCTGTTATCATTAAGTACAGACGTTTCCTCTGTATCATCAAAATCTATCGGTGCTTTAATCGTGTCTGCTTGCTCGGCATTACCACCGCAAATAAAGCAAAATTCCGCATCATCGGAGAGCTTTGCTCCGCAGGTTTTACAAATTTTCATCGTTTTCCTCCACATATTTTTAATGTTTTTCTATTTATCAATTAACTAAACCAACCGTATTTTTTCTTTGATGGAATTAAGGTCATTCCTCAATTCGGCGCAAGAACTGTATCTGTCATTTGGATTTAATTCAGTGCATTTTTTAATAACTGCTAAAAGTTCTCATGTTATCATTAAAACAATCAATAAGTAGTTCTTTCAAAATCAATCTCCATTATTACAAATGAAATTCGAAATCCTCGTTAGACAATGTTACAACCGCTCCGTCAAAAAGTTCGGCTTCCTGATTTCCCTGAACCATGCTTCCGTTAATATACGAATGATTTGTTGAATTATTATCCTTCAAGTAATATCTGTTATCTCTACTTATAATGTCGGCATGAAGCCTGCTGATTGTGTTATTATCTCCTATAAAATAATCAACATAACTTTTTTCTTTTCCGATTCTGAATACAGGCTTATTAATATCAATTCTGTCAAAAGTATTTTTTCTGATTAAATAAGGAAATCTTTGGAAAGATAAATTATCTCCCAATAACGAAGTCGCTTCATCGTCATCATTAAGAAGTGATGTTGCATCATCGTTATCCGCCATAAGCAAAGCGGTTGCTTCATCCTCGTCTGCATTCAATAAGGAAGTAGCTTCATCATCATCGTTTAATAACGATGTCAATTCATTGTTGGTGACTTTTCTTTTTCTCTCGTCCCATTCATTTCTGCGATAATAAACATCCGAGCCTACAAGTGCTTCGCTCTGTCCCGGCTTTTGTCTTTTTACCTGCTTATATATCTGCGGATATACCTTTAATATATAATTCTCAAGCGGCAATACTGCTACGACATTAAGTCCCCTTATGTATGCCAGCAATTCGTTAATCGGTTTTACATCTTCATTAAGAGCCAGCTTTGTGTTATATGCCACATCATATAAAAACGAAGCTAAATTTGCCGAAATTCTTTGGCTCATTATCGGCTGATAAATAAAATGAATCTCTTTGGTTTGCTTATTAATAAAGGTATATTTAAGGTTCATAACCAAGTTGTTGATATTAAAAGAATTTCTGTCAACAGATTTTACGACCTCGAGAATTTGCGCAAAAACAAGAAAGAAGTCATTTTTGCTTATTCCGCTACCGAGATATTCCTCAAGAGTTACTCCGGCAGGTGACAAATACGAAATCTTCCTGTTTCCCTCAACAGTTGGTTTCATAATTCCTCTGATTACCTTTGAATTTAATGTATCAACTTCTCTTTGGTTTATACTTTCATCTTTATCAAGACGACTTTTAATGACAATACTTGAACCCTTATTTTTTACTCTGAATTTAGAAAACATTACTTCACTTGCACCTTTTATATCAACTTCTCTTAAAATCTTCTTGTTCCACAGCAACTGCACAAAGCACGCTTGTCACCATCGACAATATAAACAACGAATATTTAACTGAAATTTATTAATATTATATTCATAATTCTACAAAACACTCCAAATAATGGCAATATATTCGTGGCGAATAACCGCTTTTGCGTTGTATAAAACTTTGAAAACAATTGTTATTATATTGTTATTATGCTATAATGTACCTTGTATTATTTTAGTTTTAGGAAGAAAATCTTATGATTAACATAGCAATTTGTGACGACGAAGAATTATATCAAGAAATTATTTGCTATAAAATAAGCCAATGTATGCAAAATGTTTTTGATATGGATTTCAAATTATTCTGTTTTGATAATCTATACGATTTGAAAAAACATATTGACAACAACAAGACAGACATCGTTTTTTTGGATATAGTGATAAATGATCAAAATGCAATGGATTGGTCCATAAAAAACATAACAAGCAAATACACTCAAATTGTTTTTATGACCGCTTTTCCTCAAAGCGCATACAACATATCCGAAGCTAATTGCTGCTACTTTCTTCTAAAATCTCGAATTGACAATGAAAACTTAACGAAAGCATTAAAAAGAGCTTTACAAAAAACAACAAAAAAAGACCCCAATATGACTTTAATCAAATCGGGGAACAAAAGCTTCACAATCAATTTTCAGAATATAAAATACATAGAAACATTCAATAATAATCTCACCATTCATTTGCAAAATATGGATGACATAATCATATACTCAACCTTAAAGGAATATGCAGACAAACTACCGCCAAATTTTTTGAGGTGCCACAAATGCTACATGGTAAATATGAATCACATAGCCGGCTACGAGCCTTATAAATTTGTTATTACAACCGGAGAAACGCTCCCTATTCCGCCCAAGAAATACAAAAGTATCATCAACACATACAAACACTACTTACTTAATTTATAGGAGAATTATGGGACCGATAATTGATATAACAAATCTTTTTCCTTACAGAATAATCATACTGTTTGCATATTCATTTGCTTGCTACAATATCGCTCACAGCGTGCTTAAAGACAAATTCAATTCTTTTATTACACTGATAGCGATTTTCGTTGCGAGAATTCTGAGTTCTGTTGCATTTTTCAACAAAGAATCACTTGAAGCGTTAGGTTATCCTGTGTTTGCAATTCTGCTGTTTATAATTTTAACATTTCTAACCGTTGGCAAGATATCTTATAGAATTATTTGCATTCTATTCAGCTTTATCTCTCAATTTCTTTCTAATATGCTTACCGGTTTTATGCAAGCGCTTGTATATCAAGGCAAAGACTCTACTGAAATATTCGAATCAGATAACCCAAATCTGTATCATCTCTATGTTTTTCTTGCTTCGGCGATAATTATGGTTGCTGTCAGCTTTCTTTTTTCAAGCATATTAAAGCTGTTTAACACAAGAAAAAGCAGTTTAAGCAATAAGAGAATCTATGCATACATTTCATTTTTACCATTTTCGCATATTTTAATTATAGTTTTTCCTATGCTTATAGTTCCTGCCGACTACAGTGCCACACAAAGTTTTAACACTACAACTTACTTGCCGTTTATCACTATGATAAGTGTTATTCTCCTGTTTGACTGTGCATTTCCTTTTGTTATTGATTATTTTGAAAAAGTCGAAAACAGAAATACAGAAAATGAAAAAAAGCTTATGAAAAACAAACTCGATTATCAGCAGATGAAAATGCTCAACGAAGAAAAACAAGAATTCAGAAAATTACGACACGATTACTTAAATATAATCGCAACAGCAAAAGGATTTATTGAAATAGACAAACCTGAAAAAGCTTTGTTGTTATTTCAAAACATAAGCGATGACTTAACCGGACTTAGTGGATTTTCCGTATGCTCAAATGAAACCATTAATACAATATTTTATACAAAAATTCAGCAAGCCAAAGCTGCAAATATAGAATTCACCGTTAGCATTAGTGAAAATTATGCAATACTCATTGACGAGTATGATTTGTGCCGTGTTTTGTGCAATTTAATTGATAACGCATTAAATGCCACAAGGCTCTCAAGTATGGATAAAATATGCAATTTTTATATAACCATTAACGAAGATTGTCTTATTATTGAAAGCAAGAATAATTTTGCGAGTACAAAACAAAGTAAACCCGACAAATCCGGATTGCACGGAAACGGCATTGGAATCATAAAAGAAATAGTATCAAAATATGACGGTACATACTTAGCAAAGCAGGAAAGTAATGTATGGTTTACAGAAGTAAGGTTGAAAAACAAAACGGCAGAGACAGAAGAAAAATTGTAAAAATTTTTCAGTTGTATTTTTGCAATAAAATATACTTCGTATGTTACACTGCGTTGCATATTAACTTGAAAAAGTATCAGTTGCAAGTATAAAAAGAGGTTCGCCCTACAATTTGGGCGAACCTACTTTTATAAGATGACAAAAATGTAATTTTAATTTGAATGTGCTATCGGATTTTGCATATAATACTTCTATAAGAATGCAACATTTGCACATTTTGTGTTGACAATATGCAATTATGAATATTCTAAAAAACTTGAGAATTGAGAAAGCTCTCGTAAAACGACATTCCCGAACTGTTGGATATACTAAAAAATTAAATATCTAAATTGTAAAATGATATTGATAATCCTTGCCTGCATGGCGAGGATTTTTCTTTTGCGTGAAAATAATTTGTAAATTTTTCTAAAAACACATCAACAAAACTTGAATTTTTCTCTGTATTATAGAGGGGTATTTTTTCTATGGTGAAAACAAATGTAAACAAGGTGTAAAGAATTTTGAAAAACACCCGAACAAAACGGGGAATTTTCTCCGTATAGTAGAGGGAGTTTTTTTAAGTGTTTTTCTTTTTGGTTTTCACTTTATAAAAATATTCTCTCGAACAATTTGGAAGGAGGCAGATATAAAATCATTGTTAGCGTGTTGCCTTATGGCAGCAAAAAACGAAGTAATAAACAACACGAACAAAACGCATAATACTGTTGGAGGTGCGTCAATGGAAGATAATTCTAAAGTGATGCAAACAACATCATACGACATCAACAACAGTCATTACGAAGTGGTTCGCATATTTGATAAGAACAGAGATATTAAATCTTTGATAGAGGAAAATATTTCTGCAAAGAATAAGGAGGTTTTTAATTGATATTCAAGCCCTCCTGTGATATACTCCGTGTTGGGTATGTAATCCTTTTTTCAAGGAGGTTTCACAAATGAAAACGAACTTGAAAATAGCCGATGCATATTACAGACTATCAGTTGAGGAGGCCAACGGCGGTGAATCATCGAGTATCACAAACCAACGAAGTATCGTCAGGCAATACTGTGAAGACAACGGTATTACCATTGTAAAAGAATTTGTTGACGACGGTTTCTCAGGCTCAAATTTTGACAGACCGGGCTTTAGTCAAATGATTGCACACCTTAAAGACGGGCTTGCAAACATGGTTATCACCAAGGACTTGTCAAGACTCGGAAGAGATATGACCGAGTCAAGCTACTATGCGGAAACCTACTTTCCCGAAAATCAAATTCATTATATTGCAATCAGCGACAACTTCGACTCGAACGAAGTCAACATTATGGCTCCGTTCCAATTTGCGATGAACGATGTTTATCTGCGAGACACCTCACGGAAAATCAAGCAAGTCATAAATCAAAAAAGAACAAAAGGCGAATACTGTGCATGCCCTCCGTTCGGCTATATGAAGAATAAAGACGGCACGGCGCTTGAGCCTGACCCGAAAACTGCTCCGATAGTGCAAAAGATATTTGCCATGGCACATGACGGAAAATCTGCCAGAGCCATAGCAACTGCGCTCACTGAAAACGGCGACATAACACCGCTGAAATACCGTGTGCTGTATCGTGACAACTTCGGCGAAAGAGGTGCGGCAAGAGCTGTTGATGAATGGAATTACACAACGGTAAAGCGAATACTGAAAAATCCGGTTTACCTTGGGCACACAATTCTCGGCAAAACAAAAAAGGCAAGCCTCAAATCAAAAAAGAAACTTGCCGTGCCGGAAGAAAATTGGTTCATCACAGAAAACACGCACACACCGCTCGTTACCAAAGAGCAGTTTGACCAAGCCGCCTACTTTATGGGAATGAACACAAAAAATTGGCAGGGCTACGAAAAATGCCGTTCAAGCATTTTCAACGGCTTAACCTTCTGTGCGCATTGCGGCGGTGCAATGTGTTCGTCGGGAACAGTGTATAAAGGCGAGCGAATGAAATATTGGTATCTTTCGTGCAACAATATTCCAAAGCGTTCCAAAAATCACTGCGAACACGGAGCGAGAATAAAATATAGAGACTTGCTTGAAATAATAAAAGCCGACCTTAACCAATTGATTTCTCTGTCCGACAAGGACAAAAAAGAAATTATCAAACAGGCAATTCAAAGGTCGGGACAAGTTAATATTTACGAAAGTTCAGATGACAATAAATCTGCTATCGAGGGAAGAATCGAAACAATCGACAGAATCATTATGAAACTCTACAACGACTATGCAGCGGGAACAATATCGGAAGATGTGCTGAATGCAACAGCGTCGAAAATGTCCGACGAAGTTGCAAAGCTGAAAAAACAGCTATCCGAAATTGAACGCAAGCAGTCAAACGGAAACGAGATAACAAACAATTATGAAAAATTCTTTGCACTCGTAAAACAGTATGAGCATATTGATGAGCTGACGGAAGAAATCGTTCGCACCTTCATAGAGAGAATTGAAATCGAAGAAAAGGTACTACCCGAAAATAAAATAATCGCAGGCAAAAATGTACCTTACAAGCAAAAAATCACAATCTATTACCGATTTATCGGTAATTTTCAAGAAAATATAGTTAATAGACAAGATATAGCGAGTTAGTCGAATATCTTGCTAAAATCGGTGCATTTTAACATGTAAACATACGCGCTGAGAGGTTGGTGTTAACCTTAAACAAGGCTACAACGGTGACCTTACCTCTAAGCAGGCAGGCTCAGTCGGCGGTCAGATGGTCAATGTAATGTGTCCTGTACGAACTGTGCAATTTCAGCGTACAAATTGGGCTAAAAATAACCAACTTCAGCCGATTACATACGAATTTTGCATAGCGGTATAAAAACTCCATAACCCATAAAAATGAGCCAAGAGGCACTCCCTCTCGGCTCGTTTTCATTCACTTAATTTGTACTGTGATAATGGTATTACATATTATATACTGACCAAAAAGATTTGGTGATTTCAATCAAAGAGTTATTGCATTTTTAACACGAAACATTTCTACAACTAAAATATTTTAAATCATAAAAATAAATTTCAAGTTAAGCTAATCAAGTCAACATTTAGAATTATCACAAATGATTTCTATACCATGCAATAACAGCATCTCTATCAGATTCATAGAATTGTGTTGTAACATATATAGCGTCATTGTTAAAATAAAGTGCTTTTGCTCTGTATCTTTTGTGAACGGAGTTGCCCTTATTATCATCCACATTGTTCGCAATTGCAGGATAGTCTGTCGATTTAAATAGGGATTTGGTGTATTCTTTTGTTTTCAATTTTTCAATTTCTGTTGCATCAATTTTTGAATTTCTAATTAAATCATCAATTAGATTATAAAATAATTTTGCAACCGGAAGCATACCTTCCATCCAAGTGTTTTCATCGTTAATATCGAATGGTGCTTCTGATAATGAAAAGCTAAATTCATCTGAATCCAAATCCATTTTAGAGAGCAAATCTCTTATAAATGAAAGTATATTATTTGACGAAAGATTTGACTCAAAAAATATACCTGTTTTGTTAATTTGTCTTCCTTTTCGTAACATTCTTTCGTCATTACTTATATATACTCTGTCGGCATTTGAAATCGAATAATTTTTTGTTGCCAGTTCATTTAACAAATCCCCGTCCAAATCATAAACAATGTCAATAAATTTAGTCAACAAATCAACCCAGCTTGATACAGCGGTGTATTCTCCAATAAATGAAAATCCTCCAGGTTTAGTATTTGAAAGATCGATATCACTGTTAACTCCAAAACTTAACTCATTAATTTCGCTAACATCCGAGTGTATTTCGACATAACTAAATACATTTATTAAAATATTTGCTAGAAAATCCGCTCTTTCAACGATCGAATTTTCATCCCATCGTTCAGCCGATAAAACATCCTTGTTTAATATATTAGCTTTAGAATAATCACGTATAATTTTTTTCTTTTCATTAAAAGGCTTTGTACCTAGTTCGCTATTATAGCCAGTAATAGTTAAGTTGCCAAGTGTATGTAGATATGTTTCATATACTATATCATAATTATCACCGACCTCTTTTTTCCATACAGCAGCATTTATTTTCTGCGGTAATATGTGTTCTATAGTGAGATTTGCAACATCAATTTGTTCCTTTGTTGAATTTTCAATAACAGATAAAACATATTTGCAAATAGACTTCTTATACAATGGTTTGCGAATAAGTGCATCTTTAAATTCAGCATCAGTAGGCATACGGTCGTTCGTTCTCAAATCATTAAGAAATTTTACAAATTTCTCGTAGTAATCTTCATAATTACCATCATAAATGCGATCATAGAGTGATTTCATAAACTTTGATAGATTTTTGTTAATTTCACAAGATGTAATTCTTATAAAATATGTCAATAAGTACTCTAAAACATCACACAAAGTCTTTTCGTCAATGAAATTTTCTTCGTAGTCATTAAAAATTTTAAAGATAAACGGAATAACTGTTGTCTGCTTAATTGTATAAAATGAACGCAACAAATATGTTATTTTCTGTGAGTAATACTGTTTTTCTCCAATAAACACACCATAATATCTCGATGTTCTTAAAAGGTCCTTTAAGACATCTTCGTGAGTTAAATTTTCAGACTCACAATGTTCTTTGAACAACCGATAAGCATTTTTGCTATTTACCGAACCACTAATCTGAGAATTTAAGAAATTTATTACAAAATCCCCAAGATTGCGATAGCCAACATTCTTTTCTATGGCAGACCAATAATTTTCGTATAATTCATCTTGATTAATGTCATCCATGAGCAGATAGTTTCGTATTAGATCAGATAAACTCAACTCCAAACCTGTTGAGTTAATTGACTCAAATATTTTTTGTGGTTCATCGCCTTGGGATTTATCAAGAACAATTTCAACCATTTCCAATTTTTTAATTCCGTTAAGAATATCAGATAATTCTAAACCGCTTGATGTTGTTCTTTTTATTAAGTCTCTGAAAGTTATATAATTTTTATAAATGTTGGAGTTTCGATCCATTTCATCAATTTTGTCTTTTATTAAAAGCAGTAATTGTTCATTATCTGTTTTCACAGGTTTCAACTTTAATTTATATTTTTCGTCGCAATTCCTATTGAACATTACTTCTTCTATTTCAGATTCTATTCTGACAGAAACGCCTTTAGCAGCATCATAAAGTGCTTTGAGGAGAATATACATAGATGTAAGACGTTGTTGTCCGTCTATAATCAACACTTCACTTAAAGTACTTGCGTTGAGTCCTACAATATAAACAATGGTTCCCATAAAGTGCTTGCGATCACATTCATTTGCCATTAAAATATCTTGATATAGTTTTTCACATTGTATATTTGACCAATCGTAGTTACGCTGATAAACAGGAACTTTAAATACTCTTTTATTCTTTTCTATTAAATCAGAAAATAACCATACTTTATACGGTTGCATATAATGATCTCCTTTTATTTTATTTTCTATAATTTCACAATATTTTTGTGCACACTTCCAGCAACATAAGTTCTTCTAAAAATATAGGAAATTATATTTCCATCGTTCCATTTGCAAGATCTTGTGCGACAAACGGAATAAAATAAAACGGTATGGTAAGCAGTTTTTGATCAGGATTATATCCATAATTGTTCTTTGATACCTTGATGGCATATTCAAATTTATTATGGTTTGAGAATTTCTCAAGAGAGTTCAAAGTGCCTCTGCCTTTTTTGACATCAATCGGATACAATTTATTATTTGACTCAATGATAAATTCAAGTTCGGATGATAACTTGCCACGCCAATAGAATAATTTATGCTCTTTTGCAATTAGTTCGTTTGCTACAAAATTTTCAAAAAATATTCCCGACAGAGTATTATCTCTTTCATTCGACACAAACGAAGCCGCATTGATTCCGCTCTGATACGAAAACATACCAATATCGCCGAGGAACAACCGAAAGTTACTTTCACTATCTGGCATAAGCGGCGTTGTGATATGCTCTTTTAATTGAAAAGATTGATTTACAATATGTGCCATTGTAAGCCACTGAACAGATGTTGCGTAATCTCTTGTTTTGCTTTTTTCTTCAATCAATCCCGGAGAAAAATTTTTAGACTCTTTGTTCAATTCTCTGTAAATATTTTGAAACAGTAAACGGGAACGAAGTACTGCCTCTTGGCTTGCTTGATAAAGTTCCATATCAGATAAATAATTATCATACAGAACTTTAAGGATTTCTCTTGCTTCAAGAAGATTACCGTCATCAATATAGGCTTCAACTGCTTCAGGCATACCACCTACAAGCAGGTATTTATATACTTGCTCCATTGCCAGCTCATGAATTTGAAAATCTAATAAGTGCTTGCTTTCATAAGCGTTTTTGATGGTATCGTATAACATCTTATTGCTGTTCATCAAGAATTCGTCAAAGGTCATTGGATAAATAGTAATTTGATTTATCTTACCTACTGGGAAAAGAAATTTATTGTTTTCCTTTGAACCCCTTTTATGTGTTTCTCTTTGAAGTTTAATACGAACCATTGAACCGGTTGCAATAACCGGAATTTCTCTATAGTCCTGGCAGAAATATTTAAGAGCGGAAATGATATTGGGACATTCCTGTACTTCGTCAAATATCAGCAGGGTCTTTTTATTGATCTGCTTTCCTTTACGCAGTGAGATGTATTCAATAATTTTTTCTGCATTAGCGGTATTGGAACAGAACTCGCGGATTTCATCCTCTTTTTTGCAGTCAATATAAATATAACTGCTTTTATAATACTTTTCAGCAAAAAGCTCTTTCGCAAGATAGGTTTTTCCAACCTGCCTTGCTCCCCAAATAATCAAAGGCTTTTTTCTTTTGTTATTATTCCAATCAATTAGTTTTTGTAATGCTATTCGTTCCATAAACAAACCTCCAAGCATAGTGTAGCACAAATTGCACCAATTATCAAGAAATTTCAAAAGTTATTTGCACCTACAATGAATTATTTTTCATTATTATTTGCACTTATGGTTTGATATGAAAAATCATTATATAAGCACTTGTCAAAAATATTATAACGAAATTCACAAAAACGAGCCATGAGGTACCTAAAGAGTTCCAAATTGTTCTGACAAGAAAATGTTGTATATAAAAGCCAATTATGGCACTATGATAAAAGGAGGATAAATCGCTATGAAAGAACAGAAAATCGATCTTAAAGAAATGAATAAAGATAACAATCAAGGCGAAATAGTTATTTATCAAACTGATGACGGTGATACAAAAATTGATGTTCGATTTGTTGATGAAACGGTATGGTTGACGCAGGCACAATTATGTGAACTTTACCAAACGAGCAAATCAAATGTAAGTGAGCATATTAAAAATATTTTTGAAGAAGGCGAGCTTGAAGAAAATTCAGTTGTTCGGAAATTCCGAACAACTGCGAGTGACGGTAAAAATTATAGCGTTTCATATTATAATCTCGATATGATTATTTCACTTGGTTACCGAATCAAATCAATAACTGCTACTCAATTTCGTCGTTGGGCAACCGAACGCTTAAAAGAATATATGATAAAAGGTTTCACCATGGATGATGAAAGGCTTAAAAATCTCGGTGGTGGAAATTATTGGAATGAACTTTTAGACAGAATCAGAGATATTCGTTCTTCCGAAAAAGTTATGTATCGTCAGGTTCTTGCAGGAGTGGACCGGAAAAAAGGGTACCTGACCGACACCTGACTGTCGGCACAGGATGCATTCAAGAAATACCTGGGTTATTTCATATACCGTATGAAAACTGAAAACCTCACGTACGGCTCGTCCAAAGCTGTGCGTGAGGTTTTTTGTAATATTTCGTGCTTTCGCAAAGAAAGGCAATCATTTATTTGCTGAGAAAAGTGACTATGCAAGGAAAAGCAACCCCTGCATGGTCACTTTTTATGCCATTGCAGACTCAAATGCTTTTTCAAAGATCTCATCATCAAGCGACTTGCGCAACTCTCTCTTGAGTTGAAAGCATGTTGCTTGGTATTTTTTAGACCGGCGTCCTTTTGATTTGATTTTTGCGCTGTTAGGGAAATCTTTGGAAAACTGAGCGAAGGCAATCCGCCAATACTGGCTCATACTTAGAATTGATTCATAAATATCATACAATTCATCATCAGAAAATACCGATGTGTCTTTGTCCTTTAAATACAAATGCAATCCTTTTTCAAATTCTCGCCAGTCATCTTCACGGATCTTCTCCCTTTTATTGCGAATCCACTCAAAAATGCGCACATCTTCTCTGTTGCCAACGCGGTCGAGGATATCCTGCCACTGGCGCCAAGAAAGTTTTTCGACTATTTCTTGATCGAACTGCGATAGCCTGTAACATTGTCCGTAAAAACTGCGTGTTTCAGAATTTGTACCCTCGTTTCTAATGCGATTCTCTTTTGTGGCAAAGGTTTTGATTTCATCCCAAAATTTTCTACGTTCAGATGCAGAAATATTATACTTGGTTAGCAAACTGCCAAGAAATTTACCGAGGTTATACTTGTACAAAACGCTTTTTCCATAGGTTTCTTCCAAATCTGATTCAATCTGTGGAATTTCTTGCTTGAGGGCATTCAATATTTCGTCTATAGTGGCTATTTCTTTTGATGATAATAGGCCTCCATACACAAGATGTCCTTCATCATCCAATGCAACTATATGTCCCATGCTTACCACCTCACCTTAGACTCTGAAAGTAAACGCTTTCGATTTTTTGTAGCACCTGATCTGCTGCTTCTTGCGGTTCAAGGTCTGCAAAATCTTTTCCTTGTTCTCCGAACATATCGTATTTACCTTCAGCGAGATAGAGTAGAACGTACTGTTTAAGCATTTGCTCTTTCATATAATCGTGTTGCACATCAGGATTGTCGGACACTTTTAAGTAGGCTACATGGCCAACATTAAGAGTGATGGTACGTCCATTACCAGCGGTATACCATGAACGTCTAAAGTCCTCGGGAGCTACAACGCTTTGTACATCAAAAGAATCGTTTTTGCCGTTTTTTTCATCAGAGTTCAAAAAAACCTTATAGTGATAAGATGCTATTTTGTCACCTTTTTCATATTGTGGATCATCAGAATTAGCAATAAGTCTGGCACGAAGTTCAAGAATACCCTCCGACAAATAGGGCTCATAGGTCTGCCGATCAAACACAATTTTCTCAATGGGTGCAGTAATCGTTTCCTCAAAGGGTTCTACATCTCCGGTAAAAGAAGCAATATCCACTATCTTCGGGCAAGTCGGGTCGCTTGCGTTATGGACACTTACATTCAAACGATAGTTGAGTTTGTGATTTCTCTTGTTCTCAATTAAGTATGATACGCTCCTTAGAGATTCGCCAAAATTCACTCTCCGACTGTTGTTGGTGGGAAAAATGCATTCATGAAGTACAAGGTTGACTGTCTCACGGGAATTATCCGGTTTGTCAATGTCAAAGAAATACGGGAGATCTTTTCGTTTTTCTTTTCCGCTACCAATAACCTTTACCGCAAGAACGATTCTGTTTTCTGCAAATTGTACAGAGTTTTGTTTTGAAATCGTATGTGTAAAGTCTATCTTTTTTACAGAGTTGGACGGTACCGTAATTTTATCATTTGCAACAGAGGATACCACGGCACCTGTTTGGGGATTAACAACGGACAGTTTATACTCAAATCTCTTATCTGTAGCGTAGGAGCTCTTTATTCTGACCGTAAACCCTATTTTGTCTCCTGAAGTAACGCGCTCAGAATTTTCAGTAGGATAGGATATGTCTTGCCATCGGACATCAAAATCTGCCTTCTGTGGACCTTTTCCCAAGTCTTCGAATCCAAGACGGTCAAATAAATCCTGAATATCCTCAGCAATCTGCTTCAACTCGTCTTTCAGCTTTTTATCTTCGCTTTCCTTGTCTTTTATGTATCCCCACTCTATAAGATTTGCTTTAAATTTGTTGTTGCAGTAGTTTTTGAGGTACTGGTATATAATTTTATTCTTCTTACCTTTACTAACTCCAAAGTGGACCTTATCCTCAATATCGGACAAGTCATCTTCCCATTGTTCATCCACTTCAATGTAACCCCAGAACTTATTTTCGACTTTTTTAGGGATGTCCTTGATGTCAATTTCACCAATTTTCATACCCTTCCTGTAATAGGATATACCATTCCAGCGGTTACCGCCATCATCGAAAATGTAAAGGCCAAAGTGCTTTACTTTATAACCAGGCATATATATTTCGGGATTCTGAAGTTCAAACGAATGAGTCCCATTTTTTATGTCTTCTGGTACATCAATTTTAATGCCATTAACCGATATTGCGGCGTCATCTGTCAAACGTTGGATAATTATCCACCATGACTCCTGAATAAACGGAATAATATCGCCGCTGGTTATGGAGGCTATCAGTTCTTCTTTAGGAGACTCAATAATAATTCGCGTGCCAACTGTCCTCTTCTCAGAGAGTCCGGTGTTATCAAGAATATACTTTTTAGCCTCTTTGCCCTCATATGCAATGGAATTGATCTGTCCGCTCTTATTAACATTAGCTACATATAGTCCATCCTCCCGGAGAGAATCGAAATAATAAGTATAAGATTGAGAAGCAACAGAATAAACGCTCTTTCCGGCACCAAAAAGACCACCGCCAGTTGTGTTGCCGCCAGAGTTAAACATAGATGTAAAACGTGACAAACGTTCTTCTGCTGGAAGTGTTTTTCCTTGTGCCATCAAATCGTTGATCTGTTCTGCTGGAGTGTTCGCACCTGTTAGTCCGACTGTTCCAGAATCCTCAACAATGACATATTTGCCATGAGCGTTTTCTATCAAAGATATGTCGCATCTCCAATTTTTCCATTTGTTTGTTTTCCTTGCACCAACGGCGTTTTGAATTGCATCCTTTTGAAACCCATTAGGAAAGCTCACGCCAGCATCGGTATATGCGCCCAAGATCCAATCGACATTGTTTCTGTAGTTCTGCGGTATGGGAGTGAGAGCCATAGAAACACCTCCTTAATCTAATGTAAAGCGAGAACTTTTCTTGCTTTCTATTTTGTTAAACTTCTTTTTTGCTTCACGGACTTCCGTTTCAATTGCCACGAAAATTTTATCGACATCTTGCTGCGTATATTCATAAGCACTTGAATTTGAACAGTTGCCAAGAAGTTGAAGCATATCAATTATCTTATTGGTTCGCGCTTCTGCAAGTCTGACAAACTTTTCACGCTTTGTTTCTTGTCCTTTACTCATAGGAAAGCCCCCCTCTTGTTTATATGTTGATATTAGTGTATCACATAAAGCTGCTTGCGTCAATAATATTTGAAAAATATTTGCAATATATTTATTATATTTTAAAAATACGTACCTATATTTAATCACAAAATACAAAATGCCGCACAATATTGCAAGAATAATGCACGGCATTTTACGATATTTAGCTTCTATTTCAAATATTTTATGAGTATTGTTGCAATTCCTTTTGCTAATAAGGGCGGAACCGCATTCCCTACTTGCTGATATTGAGAATCCTTTGTGCCGATAAATTCAAAAGAATCCGGGAAAGACTGAAGTCTTGCTGCCTCTCGAACTGTTATCGCCCTATTAAGGGTAGGATGTATCCACATTGATTTGCGGACATTCACGACTGTCCCACTTGGCTTGTTGGGATCAAGTCTTAAATAAATAGTATTCTGCGTTCTTTCAGGTTTCGAATATGTATCCTTATCTTCGAGTTCTAAACTGTGAAAGTTCTTTCCTTGCTTTATTTTCTTAAAGCGCTCCATTGATTTATCAGTTGTTTTTGTCGTTATGTGATTTTTAACAGATTTACTTCCTTTGCGCATAGAAAGAGCGTAATCACTTATATCGCTTTGCTTCACATAAGGTATCGGAGTATAAATCGGTTTGTAACCGACTTCATAAATTGAAAGATCCGATATTGCTTCCCCTACGGTCGGGATACTATCAACAGCAGGCTCATTGGGCAGGACTAATTCGATGTCGCTTTCTTTATATACATCATGTCTTATTCCTACAACGATATATCTACGGCGTTCCTGCGGCACCCCAAACAACTCGGCGTTAAACACAGCCCCTTTTTGAATATATTCATCTCCAAGAATGGCATTTACATAATCAATTACGGAATATGAATTTACTACAAAACGCAAACCGTCTTTAACCGAATATTCATATTGTCCGATTAATTCATTTTCAGATATCTCTTTAATGAATTCTATCAATTTTTGCAAACCAACTATATAGTCTAAATCCTCAATTGCTTTATCTGGACAATTTTCCTCTATTGCGCTATATATATTTCTCAGTTTTGCAATAAATTGTTGTTTTGTCTCAAAATCGGTATCACTGATACTATTTATATATGATACAATCAGATTCTTAATCGCAAGCTTGTTCTTTTTGAGAAAATTAGGTAGCCTCCTGGGGTTGCCGATATTCTTTCTCAATACACTTAAATGATGTGTAAGTTGCTCTGGAATCAATATTTCACTTAAATCAGATTCTGGCAAACCACGCATATCAATCCCGTCATATGACACTTCTGAAAGCAATAATGTATCCCGTCTCTTCGGAATATCATGACCGTTTGCAATAAGTGCTTCTATTTCGTCGTTGTCTTTGCGGGATTCGTAAAACCTGTGTGTGTCAGATTCGAGCATACTAACATTTTCCATCACAAAGGCTTTTGGCTTAATTTCTCGGATTGCTCTAAAGTACTCCTTTACCAAGCCGTTGTTCATGCTAATCAAGTGATTTTTTTGTCTATTGGCATTCGAGAAACCCTGGCACGGTGGTCCTCCTATAACCACATCAATGGAATTCCCAAGCCGCGAATTTAAAGCGGCAAAATCATAACCAATTACATTATCAATGAACTCAAAATTGTCGTCGTTTTTCGCAATGTTTGCTTTATATGTTTTTTGCGCATTATTGTTAATTTCTGCAGCAGCAACAAGTTTGTATTCACCCGTCATAAGGAAACCGAGACTCAAACCGCCTGCACCGGCAAATAAATCAATGGTTTTTATCATAGTCCATACCTCGTTATTCTGCGTCAGCAACTCGATTGTTATTACGCATCCACGAGTCTACTTCGCTAATTTTGAATTTCCATTTTCTGTCTATCTTATAGGCGGGAAGCTCTTGCGTGCGAATCATCTTTTTTACGGTATCTCTACTGCAATCAAGATGCTTACATATATCCTCCATAGATACCCACTTTTCTTCTTTTTCCATAAGGCACCTCCATATCTATCGTGTCATTATACCACAAGGCGTCCGAAAAATCAACAAGAACTTCTACTAACTATAAATAACTAATACTAATAACTACTAAAAACAGCTAAAATAAAATCCTTGCCCATTTTGGACAAGGATTTAAAGATAAGGTCAAGCACTTAAAGCCCTTTTACTTCTCCCTAATCTAAACTAATCTCTATACACTTCTCAATTATTTCTGTCTGTGTAAGACGGGCGATAAAACAGTATCTGTGACTTTACGGTATGACTACTGATGCGGGATGGGGTTTAGCGACATACGGCATTTCGCCTGTGCCTCAAGCTAACACTTCCCATTTACCGTAGCGTTTTCCGTTTTCACGGCGGATATAGTTTTTATCTTGCAGGGATTTCATAATTCGCTTTATCGTTGCAATCGATTTTCCGGTTGCTTCTACAAGTTCTTGCTGTTTTATAGTTGGGTTCTTTGCCACTAATTCTAAAACCGCAAGTTCTTCTAAAGTGCAGTCTAAAGTATCAAATTGATACTTTGGAACTTTTGGGTTGATACTTTGGGAATTGTTCTCCACATAATCAATATGCATATATCTGTTTTTCAGTTCGTAATGCGTATCTAACAAAAGATTTGAAAAGAACATTTCCAAAAACTTCGTCGTAGAATGGACGCCTTTTTGCAGGTTATTGTAATTAGCACGAACCAAAGCGTTGCGAAAATACCAAGAATTTTTTTCGAATGCGTCGTTGTTTACGCTAAAGCCGAATGTTTTCATATATTTTATCATAAATACGGCAGTTGCACGGGTGTTTCCCTCGCTGAACGGGTGAATTTGCCAAATATCCGAAGCAAATTTAGCTAAATGCTTTACAGCCGCATCAACCGACAAACCCTCATAAGAAAACTGTTTTTCTGTGGAAAAATCGTAATCCAAAGTTTCCTTAATACTGTTCCAATCCGCATAGGTAACAGTATCGCCGTTCAGAACCCACTCTTTCTTTGTGATATTGTACTGCCTGACTTGTCCTGCGTGACTGAACACGCCCTCGAACAATCTGCGATGAATCGAAAGCCACTCGGCAGGAGAAAATTGAAACGCCTTTTCTCCCAACAACTTTGTAATTCTTGCCGAAACGATGTCCGCTTCTTTGGTTTCATTTTCCGTTTCGGTGCGTACAGAACGCTGCTCATAGTAACTGTGAATACGCTTTTGAGCCTCGTCGATTGTGATTTTACCCTCGATATGCTCTTTGGCGGTGTCTAACAAGTAGTCAGAAGTATTCAGCCCGTCAACAGCCTGCAAACCGATGGCTGTTTGCCACGCTTCGCTCTTTTCGGCTTTGTCGGGTTCGCCTTGCTTTATATATTCTTCAAGTTCAAATTGCCAATTTTTGTCCGGCATATTTGCACCTCATTTCTTGTTTTCGCAATTAATATTTTAGTCATCACTCGTCAAATACCAACCATTACTGCTGTGAACAGGATATTCATACTCTTTCCCGTCCCATTTGATTTTTTCTATGGCATTATCAAAGCACTTCAATAGATTCCAACATTCATTTCTATATTCTGAATCCAGCTTTGGATTAAGGAAATCTTTATGAACTATTTCTCTTCCTTTTTCAAGTTCCTCAAGGCTTGCTTTTTCAAACCATTTGGAACTGTATAGAGTACCTTTTTCAATTTGTTCTTTTAATGACTTCCATAAATTTGTGAGAGCATCCTTATTTTTTATTCCTGCAATGGTTAATATTACAGTTGTGATACTAACCCTTGTAAAAAGCAACTGTGATTTGTGTTCTTTTACCCAAGCTATAATCTTATTTTTTTCGGGAGTTTCTTCTGTATGTTGTTTGATATTTTCTTCAGCCATGTTCAAACATTCCTTTTATCTTTGATAATTGTGTCATATTACACTATCGAATTATAATTCTTCAGCCTTAAAGGTTGTATAACCCTCATAATAGTAACTGTGGTCGATACCTTTCATATAGACTTCTCGGCTGTTTATTTCGTCGGTAAGCGCACCTTTTAGCAACACTTTAATCTCTACATCTTTAATCGGACTGCGTTCCATTGCGAGTAAGTAGTCCTCTTTATCCACCTTGCTCCAATCAACAACTTTGCCGATTTCGGTTTTCAAGATATGGTCAAGCCAAATGCGAGTGCTGCGACCGTTTCCCTCACGAAAAGGATGATCAATATTCATTTCAACATATTTTTCTACTATCTCATCAAAATTTGACTGCGGCATTTTGTCAATATTTTCAAGTGCCGATTGCAAGTACATAAGCGGTGCAAAGCGAAAATTACCTTTTGCCATATTGACCGTGCGGATTTCTCCGGCAAAGTCATAAATATCCTCAAAGAGGTACTTGTGGATTGCCTGCAATGTTACAAACTTACCTGCCGGAAGAGTATCGAGTAAGCCTGTTTCAAAAAGTTCAACAGCCTTTTTCTTGCTGATGCGTTCTTCTTCACGAGCAAGGTCGGCAGAACTTGTCAGCCCTAATTTATTTTCAAGTGCCATATTGCACCTCCAAAATCAATTAATAAAGTATTTAAGTACTAAGTACAGTAGAACAATAGCCACGATAATTGAAAACACAATCCATCTTACGACCTTTTTTGATTTATGTTTTGGTTGGCTCTGTTTAGAATATATATATTGCAATTGAGCCGGTTCGTGATTTTGTGCGGATTTTGCGACAGGCTGAGGTCTTGTTGCCTTTCGGTACATTGCAAGCGGATCAGTTTGATTTATTATTCTTTCATAAAAATCATCAAGCCATTCATCGTCTCCGGCTTCGCACATAGTTTCTTCGTAACAATCGGGTTCGTGTACTATTTGATTCCTAATCCAACGACAGTGCTTTAATTGTTTTAAATCATTTTCCCATCCTCTGACAAGAAAAGAACCACGAGGATTGTTTAGCATTTCCTCTATATAGGCGGATACTCCATATTGAGTTTCAAACATTTCTCCGCATATTTTATCAAGATGCTTGTAAGATTCAATAAAACTCATATATGCCTCCGAAATTTGATTATTTATCCGCTGCAATACCGGATTTCATCCAAGCGTCAATTTCGCTGACTTTGAATTTCCAAAGGCGTCCGATTTTTGCTGCGGGCATATTTCTTCTTTCTATCCAATCAAGTACGGTATCACGGCTGACGCCAAGATATTCGCATATTTCTTTCATTGAGTACCAGCGCTCGATGTTAGAATCCATTAGATTTTCCTCGCTTTCAGATAGTTACAATTATACAAGTTTAGTATATCACACGAAATGCTTAAAAGCAATGATTATTGCGGATTTATAAGGGAAAAGCAAGAAAAAATCAAAAAAAACGGAACTGTTACTCGAACGGCTCCGTAAGGTTAATTATAGTTATTTGTTTTTCTTGATTCTTTTCGGGAAACTACTCTCAAGCCACTCTTCAAACTCCAAAGTTTCTTATTACGATTTCTAAAACCTTGTGTATAATTTTATCAAAGGGATATTATAAAAGATGGCATTTTCGCAAAGTATGACTTACCACTAATGAGGTTGAACACAACAGGAAGTGGCGAAAAAGAAAAAATAGTTTCAAAATTAAATAAACTGCTTGCATAAACATAAAAGAGTTGAGAAATTGTGTTTCTCAACTCTTTTTATTATAGTGTAACTTAATTACGGCAAAATTTCGAGCCAATAACCATCCGGGTCCTCAATAAAATAGATACCCATTTCAGGATTTTCAAAGCAGATACAGCCCATTTCTTCGTGCTTTTTATGTGCCAAATCAAAATCATCTGCCTTAAATGCCAAATGGAACTCACATTCACCCAAATCGTACGGCTGCGGATGTTCTTTAAGCCAAGTGAGTTCAAGCTCAAAATTGCTTGAATCATTGCTCAAATAAACGATAATAAAATCGTCGGTGGTTTTTCGTCTGACCTCGTGCAAATCAAGCGCATCGCCATAAAACTTAATCGACCTATCCAAATCGGAAACATTATAGTTTTCATGAATCATTTTAAAGCTCATATTTCTTCTCCTTTTGCTGATTCTGTATTTTTTATTTGTGATTTATACTGCGGATATTCGGTGATAAACCTATCAATCACACCTGGCTCATTCCAATAATGCATAGGGAAAACGGCGTTGCAATCGACATGTTTCAAAAAATAAAGCATACCGTCGGCATAGTGTTCCTCCTGCCTTGGGTCAAGGGGAACGAATGCGGCATCAAAATGAGCGCCCTTGATTTTGTCAATCTCGGCACGGTACATGGAGGCCATATGGCGGTTATCGGCTTCCGTCTCACCCTCCCAATGCCAATCGTTCAAATCACCTGCGTGATAAATCATGCCCTCGCTTGTCTTGACGATAAAAGCAACACCGCTGTCGGTTGAAAGAAGTGTAGTAACCTGTGTGCCATTGTCAAGAGTGTAGGTTTGATCGTGGTAAGCAGTCGTAATTTTCACACCGGCAGGATACTTCTTTTTGCTGATGTCCTTTGCCAAAACAGTCTGATAATTCACACCCATATCATCAAGAATTTCAAAGATTTTCGGATTGAAATGATCTTGGTGAAAATGACTGCAAAAGACGACAACTTCCTTGCTTTTATCAAGGCTCGGCATCTCGCCTTTGTAGTAATCAAAAACATAATAGCAGTCCTCGGTTTCAACCAAAAAACCGCTGTGGTTAATGTATGTTATTTTCATATTGTACCTCTGCAAATTCGGGATTTTAAGTAACCGTTAAATTTCTTCAATTCCCAAGCTTTTCAAATATTCATAAGTTCCATTGTAATACTCCGGCAGACGTGTGCTGTCCTCCCAAAAGCCGGTAGACGTTTTATTGCCATTACCATACGGCACGCAAATCACCATACCAGACCTTACACGAGTTAGTAAAACTCTTAATATAATCATTATATCATAATTCCATTTTACAAACAACATTGCAGTTGACAAACGAGTAAATTTTAGTACTAAGTTGAATATTTTTTCTAAAAACACATCAACAAAACTTGAATTTTTCTCTGTATTATAGAGAGGTATTTTTTCTGTGGTGAAATCAAATGTAAACAAGGTGTAAAGAATTTTGCAAAACACCCGAACAAAACGGGAATTTTTCTCCGTATATTAGAGGGAGTTTTTTGAATTGTGTTTTTCTTTTTGGTTTTCACTCAGCAAAATATTCTCTCGAATAATTTTAAAAGAGGTTTTCGTATGCGTAAAAATTGCAGCGGTCAATTTTTTCTTTTGCCGAACAGGATTTTTGATGAACGGTTATCGCCCAACGAGTTCATTGTTTATTCTTTTCTCGTTCGGGCAAAGGACTCGGCGGGGCAAAGTTTTTGGTCGGTGCCTATGATTGCGAAAAGCTGTTCGATGTGTGCTTCCACTTGCAGAAAAGTTTTGCATTCGCTTGAAAGCGGTGGTTACATAACGATCTCGAAGCGGTTTATCGGCGGCGAACAAAAGAGCAATCTATACACGGTCAACAAGATTTAGTGCACCGTGCTTTAGGGTTTATCGACAAAGAATATGAAAGGCTTTGATTTTGAAATTTTATGATTTTTGAAACGAAAATCTGCGGCTTTTGCGTATTCACTTGAGTGTTGCCGTATGATAAACCTATTTTTGAAAAATCAGGCAACGCTGTGAGCAAAAATTGACGAGTTCGCTCTAAAACAGAGTAACTCGTCGGACTAAAACTAAAAGTGACTTACAGGCGATTTGTGAAAGCCTGTGAACAAAATAGGAGGTTAATATGAACTACAAATTTACAACGAAAGGTATATCAAATTAAAAGGAGGCAGATATAAAATCATAGTTAGCGTGTTGCCTTATGGCAGCAAAGGAAATAAATTCTAAAGCATCAGGCAATAATAGTATTGAAAAATCAAGCGGGAGTGAGCTGAAAATCAATACACAAAACATTGCCGATGAGAGAATCAGCACGGAGCTTTGGATGCAGCATTTTGCAAATACCCTGCTGAATCAAAATGCCATTGACGACAAAACCTATCGCAAATTGATGGGTAAAATCAGCGTGGAAGTCAATCGCAGATACGGAAAAATAAACTGAAAAGCTCTGTAAAACATTACCAAAACAGGTATCAATCCCCTAATGAATGCAGGGGTGAAATACTGTAAAATAAAGCTGGATAATAGAAATTATTTGTGATATTGTCTGCTTGGAAAGGAGTAAAAATATGGATATATATTCAACTCGTGAGAGAATCAGAAAAGAAAATATCAACTTTATGAACCTGCCGCTTCGTGTAACATTTTACGCTCGTGTCAGCACGGATTTTAATGTGCAATTAAATTCACTTGATAACCAAATAACATATTACACCGATTTCATTAGGAAAAACCCGAATTGGGAATATGTTGACGGCTATGTTGACGAGGGTATATCGGGCGTATCAACCGCAAAGCGTGAGCGATTCAACGAAATGATTGAGGACGCAAAGGCAGGAATGTTTGACCTGATTGTAACCAAAGAGGTATCAAGATTTGCCCGTAACACGCTGGACAGTATTCGCTTTACCCGTGAACTTTTATCAAGCGGTGTGGCTGTGTATTTCCAAAATGACAACATAAACACGCTTGACGAGGACAGCGAACTGAGACTGACGATTATGTCATCAATGGCGCAAGACGAGTCGAGAAAAATCTCTAATCGTGTGCGATTCGGTCATCAACAGGCCATTAAAAAAGGCACTGTACTCGGCACAAACAATATGTACGGCTACATCAAAAAAGACGGCAAGCTGATGATTGACGAAACGCAAGCCGACTTTGTGCGAGAACTGTTTGAAATGTATGCCACGGGAAAATTCAGTATGAAGCAAATGGAAAAGCATTTTTACCAAAAAGGAATACTAAATTCAAAGGGCAAAATGCTATCCCATTCCACTATGAGCAACATCATACGCAATCCCAAATACAAGGGTTACTATGCCGGAAACAAGGTGCGAATTACTGACCTGTTCACCAAAAAGCAAAAGTTTTTGCCCGAGGAAGAATGGGTTATGTATAAAGATGAAACCGGTGAAACAGTACCTGCAATCGTCAGCGAGGAGTTGTGGAACAAGGCAAACGAAGTGCTGTATATGCGAAGTCAGGATGTAATCACGGCACAGCACAAGACGGTGCATCAAAACCTGCTGACAGGCAAATTGATATGTGCGCACTGCGGTATGCCCTACTATCGCAAGGACGCAGTAAGCAAGGGCGGAGAAAAAATCTCAAAGTGGGTATGCTCAGGCAAGATAAAAAACGGTGCGTCAAGCTGTCCGAGCCGAGCAATTTATGAAAGCGAAATCAAGCCGATTATTGAAGACATTTTCAAATCGGGGCAACAGCATATTGAGGAACTTTCGGCGTGTGTGTTAAAGCTTGTATCCGAAGTCCTTGACACAAACGAAAACAAAGACGAACTTAACAGGCTGAATCAAGAACTTATCACACGGCAAAAAATGAAAGCGAAGTTATTACAATACAACGCTGACGGAAGAATGGACGACAGCGAATTCATACGAATGACTGCCGACTGCGATAAAGAAATCAAAGACATTGAGAAAAAATTAAACGCCCTAAACAAAACATCAAAAACTGAACGAGAGATGAAAAAAGAACTTGCCGAAATCAAGACCATACTGAAAGCGGCAGAAAAACACATTGACGGCGAAGAAATCGACAGAGCGTTTGTTGACCGATATATAAGCGATATTACGGTCTATCCCGATGAGGAAATCACACGCTTTGAGATACACCTAAAAGCCGGAACAACAGTCACGAAAACCCTTCAAAACCTTACGAGCCGTGCAGGTAATAATAGTAAGAAAATGATCAAGGCTTACGAAGAGTCTATGAGATAGCTTTACTATCAAAAAAAGGCGATGACAGGCGGTTAAGTCTATCATCGCTTTTTCAATTACATTTAATTTTTAGTTACGGATTGAGTGTCAGATGAATCTGAAATCGAATATGAGCCGCCGTTGTTTGACGAGCCGTAGCCGATATAGATTTTTCCCGGATTGAGCGAAACGGAATTACCGCTTAAATCCTTAATCCAAAGCTTACCGTCGGTAACGCCCCATTGAATTTCGACAGCGGTTGCATTTGAGCAAATTATTCCCTTTCCGCCGCTGAGTTCATAATCGCAATAGGTTTCGCTTTTGCCCGAGCCTTTATAATTTTCCTTAACCACATAACGAGTGGTGTCGAGAAGGAAAATCAAGTTTTCCCAAGCAACCTCCGACTTTCCGTATTTTGAATCGAAATCGGAAGTGGTATATTTTCCACTCGCTTCATCATATGTGAACTTAGCGTTTTTAGGACAATTAGACGACCACTTAAACGAAATATTTTTTGCCTGTGTGTCCGAAAGCTTCTTTTCCTCCCGATTAAAGCTGAGAGCAGAAAACTTAGACATATTAAGGTCTGTATTGATATTCTTACTCTCAAGGAGCTTTGCAACCTTAGTACCGTTAAGATAGCCTGTATGCTCAACAACCTTAGTTCTTGAATAATCTCTGCCGAAATATTCTCCGCCCTCGCTAAGGCTGAGAAGATTTATATGGTCAACATTTTCATTTTCAAAAACAGTATCTGCTCCGACATATCCTCCGGCAGTTCTTGACAAGCCTGCGTGAATAAACACGGCATTGAAAAGCTGACTGAAGCGAATGAACGGAGGTCTTGCGGAACGGGTCGGGCCTATCTGTTTAGGCATCTTATTATAATCCGCCCAAAACATAAGCATACGGGTGGAAAATTCGCTCTCGCCCTCCATTACAATATCAGCCTGTGCTATGCCCCACTGCGGTTTAACGGCAGCGGTAGAATACTCATTTTCAACAACAACGGCAACCGGTCTCTTTGACAATGCCGATTCGTCATAGCCTGCCTCACCTGTCAACGGGTTAAGGGTTTTCGGCTCGGCAACAGTTGCCTCCTGTGTTACGGTAGGCTGTTCGGTCGAAGGTTCTTCGTTATGCTTATTATGGAAAAATCCGAAATAAACACCGAGTGCAACTGCAACGGCAACAACAACGCAAACCGCTGCAATAATTATTCTATTACGCTTATCGGAGGTTTTCGGTTCCGGCTCTTCCTCCTCGTATTCCGCAAAATACACACCGTCTGCCTCGTTCTCCTCGGTTTCCTCCTGTGCATTCTCCTGCTCCTCTGACTGAGAATCCTCTGCTACCTGCTTCTCATCGGTTCCCTGCTCTTCGTCAGGCTGTGGTACCTCTGTGAGTTCCTCCTCGTGCAATTCAAGCTGAGGCTCTGCAACTTCTTCTTTTTCTACCTGTGTTTCCTGTTCAGGCTCAGGCTTTGGAAGTTCTGTATCAAGAGGCACATCAATAACAGGCTCTTTCTCCTCTTTAGGCTGTTCGGCGGTATTTGAAAAAAGCTCCTGCTGTTTTTTCATTTTATTATTATTTATCTCTTTAAGAATCTGTTCTACTTCGTTTTCGTTCATACGCTCTCCTTTCAACAACTGATATTATACCACACACTCGACAGATTTCTACAAAAATTACTAAATTGTAACACTATTGAAAAAAAACGCAAATTAGTGTATAATTACAAAAAACAATGCAAAGGGTTAATCGCTATGCCTAAAACAATACCTATTATAATTGCAAACAGAAGCATACTTGTTAAAGAAAAAGAAAACGACAAATTTGTTGTATTTAATATGCCGGGCATTGAGGAACAGCCCAACATTCCGTTTTATCACCAATTCGCAGGAAAAATCTCCGAATGTCAGTATTATTTTAAGGAGTTTATGAGAGATTTATACGGAAAGAAAGTGTCAAAATATGTTTTGGCTATCATTGTTCCTGACGACACAACTGCGCTTGAGCGTATTTTCATAAACGAGTTTTTTCTGCACTCCGACGCCTGTAAAGCCGTTGCACAACTGACTATGGGGCAAACGCTGTCGAAAAGCCACACAAGATACATTTCCGTTTCTCGCTCGTGCAGAAACATAATTATGCAATACATCAACAACGGTGAGGTTTTGGCACAGAAGCAGTACGATATAAACACTTATTCGACAAAGCAAATCGCCGAAGATTCAAAGAGATTGCACATAGATATTGAATATTCGGGTGCGCCGATATTTATCAACAATTTCAATATGAATATGGACGATTTCTTAGATTTAGGTCAGGTTATAAGCACAAAAGATTTTTTGGACAAAATCGCAAATGTTCAAACAGAAAAGGTATAAAAATAACGCCTCTGCAAAAAATAATGCAGAGGTGATTTTTTATGAAAAAAGGCAAGAAAAGCAATGCTTTGGACAACGATTTAGGCAACACTAAGGAAATCATCGACCTTTCAAAATTCATTCATCCGGAAATGGTAAGGCTCGATGACAACGGCTCATACACAGGCACAACCAAACAGACATATTACGACGGTGTGTTGGAAGAGCCTGTTCAGGATGCGGACGACCTATAAAAACAAAAGACGGCAGGCATAAGACAGACTGCACAAGGAAGTGATTGATTTAAGCTTCCCGTACTTTGCCCGTTATGCTTGCCGTTTTTAATTTTACATATCTTACATCAAAGCAAAATGCTTATTTGATTTCAAGTTGTTTTATTGTAAGTTCCTTGCCCGAAATAATTTTAAGTCTCGAAGAATGGCAGTCGGGGCATTCAAAGCCGAACGACTTAATGTTATCGGTATATCCGCAATCGAGGCATTTTGCCACAGCGGGAACAGGCTCAATAATAAGTTCTGCGTTAGGGTAATCGGAATTAGGTCTGATACTCTCCCAAGCGTTTTTCAAAAACTCGGGGACTACATCGGTCATTTCGCCCACCTGCAAGGTAATCGACAAAAGCTCCTTATAATCCTGCTCACTAAGAGCGTCATCTATTGTTTTGACAGTTTGAAGCATTATACCAAGCTCGTGCATATCAATCCTTTACGATCAGCAGACTGTTTTTACGCTGCTTATAGGTAAACGCAAACAGGACAATGCCAAAGCCGAAAATAAGTATCCAGCAATAAAAGCTGAGCGAAACATGCTCGTGCTTAGCCATAAGAACAAACATATAGCAAGCCTTACGCAAGAGATTAATCGAAAGTGCAATAATCTCATAACAAGTAACAAATTTCAAAAGATTATAATTACCCTTTAAGGCGATAAGCCATGCAACGAATATTGCCAAGCCGTAGAACACGAAATCACTGAAATAAGAGAAAAGCATATTTTCTCCGAAGGAGTGCATCAAATACAAAGCAACGCTGTTTGAAATCCGTGACAAAAACGGCACGACGAATGCCAAAACCAAAACTGCAAACGGACTGATTTTTCCGTCGGTATCTTTTCTGTAATGCTTAACAAACAGATAAATGAACATCAAAACCGCTGCTTTTTGCACAATGAAATACAAAAATGCCGCATCATACGACAAGGCTGTCAAGCCTCCGATAGACGGCGGCGTCATCTTAAACGCAATGAGAGAAGCAAGCATACCGCTAAATGAATCCGTGCAGGAATCTATCAAAAAATAAACCACGGCAAGCACAACGGTTGAAAGCAACGCAAGTACAAGCGCATTTGTTTTATTAAAACTAAAAAATATTTCCGATATTCTTTCGACACCGTACCAAGCGACAGCAACGATAACGGCAATAATGGCGGAAATCTTCTTTATGTCGCAATCACATTTAGACATAAATAAAACCTCTTTTACAATAGTATTATATTATTATAAAATAGCTGTTAATCAAAGTCAAACAATAGAAAAAATATCTCGCTATTGCACAAAATATCATCAAAAAATTAGTCAATAACACAATACACAGGGTGAAAAACCAAAAGAGGAGCGTAAAAGCCCCTCTCGTGCTGTCTATAAAGCTCCCGAATCACGCCTCCCTTAATAAGGGAGGTGGCTCGCCGTAGCGAGACGGAGGGATTTGCCTGACTGTTCCGTACAGCATTCTAAGCACTAATGACTATCCCCTCTGTCACCTACGGCGACATCTCCCCTTGTTAAGGGGAGCGCTGAGACTTCTCTCCCTTAAAAAAGGAGGCATAGGCTGTCTGCAATTTATATCAATCGCAATTACATATATTTTTTCTTGTCTGCAAAATTGATGACGGACTTACGCTGAACTCATCAAGTCCCCATTCGACAAGCATAGGTATCAGCCTTTCGTCTGCTGCGGCTTCTCCGCACATACCAACCGGAATGCCTGCTTCTTTTGCATTTTTAATCGTCATTTCTATTGCTCGAAGCACAGCCGTTTGAGTAGCGTCATAAAGACTGCTTACATTTGCATTTCCTCTGTCAACAGCCATTACATACCCCGTAAGGTCGTTAGTGCCGATTGAGAAAAACTCAGCCTCCTGCGCAAGCAAATCCGAAATGAGTGCCGCCGAGGGAGTTTCGACCATAATTCCGACAGGAACTCGTTTATATCTCTTTCCCTCAAGCTCCAACTCAGAGCAGCATTCCTCAATCAATTCTTTGGCAGATACCACCTCGTCAACGGTTGTGACAAGAGGCAGCATAATTTTAATATTGCCGAATTGAGCTGCACGAAGAATAGCTCTAAGCTGAGTTTTGAACAAGAGCTTATTCGCCAGGCAATAACGGATTGCTCTAAAGCCGAGAAAAGGATTGTCCTCCTTGTCAATATTAAGATAATCGACAGCCTTATCTCCGCCAATGTCAAGTGTACGAATAATTACTTCTTTTCCGTCGAGTGCCTTAGCTACTGTTGAATAAGCCTCGAACTGCTCGTCCTCCGTAGGTGCGTGGTCACGCTCCATATATAGAAATTCTGTTCTGAAAAGTCCTATACCCTCGCCGCCGTTTTGCACAACATTTTGGGCGTCCTCCGCCTTTGCGATATTTCCGTAAACCTTTTTGCTTACACCGCCCTTTGTAACGGTAGGCTTGCCGAAATACTCGCTGAGACTTTCCTTTTCTTTTAGATAATAAGTATTTTTAAGCTCGTATTCGTCCAGCTCCTGCTTAGTCGGATTTGTAAAAACCTTACCCTTAAAGCCGTCTGCAATCAGCATTTCTCCGTCGGCAATAGCGTCCGTAACGCCTCTGACGGACAGCACGGCAGGAATACCCATAGCCCTTGCAAGAATTGCGCTGTGGCTTGTAACTCCGCCCACCTCGGTGATAATCGCAGAAACATTGTCACGGTTAATCTGCGAGGTCATAGAGGGGGTAAAATCCTTTGCAATAAGCACGGAACGAGGAGGTACAGACGATATATCAACACTTTCAACGCCTAAAAGTATGGCAAGCAGGCTGTCACGAATATCCTTAACATCAGACGCACGCTGACGGGTTAATTCGTCATCTGTGCCTGAAAACATATCAATGAACATATTGCAAACGGTTGCCACTCCTGCCTCGGCAGGTGAGCCGGAGTCGATATTATCCTCCATTTGAGACAGCATAAACGGGTCTTGAAGCATAACAATATGACCGTTAAGAATTTCTGCCTCATGCTCTCCTGCACTCTGAGTTAAGTTTTTTACAAGCTCCTGAGTCTGTGTGCAATATTTATCCACTGCATCGTGGAGTCTTTTCTTTTCGCTGTCTGCATCGGTATATTTAACGCAACTGTAATCAAGGCTTTCGTTCTTGATTACAACTGCTCTGCCTATACCGTAGCCCTGCGAAGCGCCGATACCCTTTAGCATAATCATTATCCTTTCTGCCAAAACGGCTTATTCTTCGCCGAATCCGTCCTCAATAAGCTGTGTTGCCTTATCAAGCATTGCTTGCTCATCGTCGCCCGAGCATTTCACGGTAATTACCGAGCCGCACTTAATGCAAGCGGCCATAATGTTCATAATGCTCTTTCCGTTAATCACCTTGCCGCCGAAAACGATATTCACCTCGGAGGCAAATTTAGCCATTTCTGTTACGAATACATTTGCGGGTCTCATATGAAATCCCATTGAATTTTTAATAGTAAACTCTTTTGATACCATATCTTTTTCCTCTCAATCAATTATCAGTTAAATCACACAAGGGTGATAATTAAGCCTCTGTCTTATTCTTTTTAAGTGCTGTAAGCACAAGTGCGCCGACGAGTGAGCCTGCCACAAGCGCTACGATATAAAGAAACGGATGGTCGCAAACCGCGAATGTGAATATACCGCCGTGAGGTGCAGGGCAAGTTACCTTAAATACTGCTGTCAAAGCACCGGCAACCGCTGAGCCTGCCATACAAGCCGGAATAACTCTGATTGGGTCGGCTGCAGCGTAAGGGATAGCACCCTCTGTGATGAAGCAAAGTCCCATAAGATAGTTTACGGCACCGTTCTTTCTTTCCTCTACGGTCCACTTTTTCTTTGCAAGGCTTGTTGAAAGAGCGATTGCAATAGGAGGAACCATACCGCCAATCATAACGGCAGCCATAATCCAGGTGTTACCGTCTGCGATTGCGGCAGTACCGAATACATATGCAGCCTTATTGAAAGGACCGCCCATATCGGTTGCCATCATAGCGGCAAGAACTATTGAAAGAAGAATTTGTGAGGTTTCGCCAAGAGACGAAAGGCCGTTTGATACAGTAGTATTTACAACTCCGATAATCGGGTTAAGCAGGCACATAAGCGCACCTACAAGGAATGTGCCGAACAACGGATAAAGGAACACCGGCTTAATGCCGTCCATTGCCTTTGGCAACCAATTAAACGCTTTTTTAAGAAGATTTACGATAATACCTGCGGCAAAACCTGCAAACAATGCACCGAGGAAGCCCGAAACAGCCGTTGAGTCGCCGACAAGATTTTGATTTTCATAAAGAGAGCTAAAGGTGTAGCCCTGTGCGGCAATCATTCCACCGAGCATACCGGGCAAAAGACCGGGACGGTCGGCAATAGACTGAGCAATATAGCCTGCAAGAATCGGAAGCATAAATCCGAATGCAACCTTACCTATCCAAAACGGAACAGATGCGGCAAAGGAGGTAAATCCAAACGAGCCGTTAGCCGAGCCGTCTGCAAGTGTGGCATTACCCAGAATGGTATCAATAAGGAATCCGAGAGCAATCAGCACACCGCCGCCTACTACGAACGGAAGCATATGCGATACACCGTTCATCAGGTGCTTATAAAGCTTATGTCCGAAGCTTTCTTTTTCAAGGTCGTCATCTGCCGAAACAGCCTCTCCGCCGTCGTTATATACAGGCGCTTTCTTATCAATAATTCTTTGAATAAGCTCCTCAGGTTTATTAATACCGTTTGAAACCGAAGTCTTAACAACAGGCTTGCCGTTAAAGCGTGCCATCTCTACATTTTTATCGGCAGCGATAATGATACCGTCACACTCTGCGATTTCCTTAGCGGTCAGCACATTTTTTGCACCGCCCGAGCCATTTGTTTCAGCCTTCAAGGAATAACCCATTTCTTTGCCTGCTTTTTCGAGAGCCTCGGCAGCCATATAGGTATGTGCAATTCCGGTAGGGCAAGCAGTTACGGCAAGGATTTTGTATTTTGCCGTGCCGGCATTTTCGTCGGGTTTGTTATATTTTTCATTTTCTTTTGCGTCAATAACAGAAAGAAATTCGTCTACACTCTTTGCATTTCTGAGTGCATTACAGAACTCAGGCTCCATAAGCATAACCATAAGTCTTGAGAGAATTTCCAAATGCAAATCTCCGTTCATCGGTGCGGCAATCATAAAGATTATGTCCGACGGTTTATTATCGGGAGCGTCATAATCAACACCGCCGTCAACCGTTACAGCTGCAAGGCCCGGAACTTTTACGCTGTCGCTTTTTGCGTGAGGGACGGCAATTCCCTCTCCGATAGCAGTTGTTCCCTGCTGTTCACGAATTAAAATGGCCTGCTTGTACGCTTCCTTGTCGGACAGATTTCCAGCCTTATCGTGAAGCTCAACAAGTCTGTCGATAGCCTCGTCCTTAGACGACAGCTTGACATTCAGATTGATTGAGTCCGCTTTAAGCAAATCAATAATTTTCATAGCATTATCCTCCGTTTATAAATTTTTATAATAATCAAAAATTTTATCTATTTCGTTTTTCTGTGCGAGCTGTTCACTGAAAACGGTAGCGTTTCCGCAAGCCATTCCAAGCTTTAAGGCATAAGCGTAATCCTCTTTTTCGAGATAGCCTGCGATAAAGCCCGCAACCATACTGTCGCCGCAACCAACGCTGCTTACCGGTTTTCCCTCGATATTTTCGAGCGTTGTCACTCCGCCCTTTTCGTCAACAAGGGTTGCGCCGTCCTTGCCTCTTGAAACAAGGACATTTCGTGCGCCGAGCTGTTGCAATTTTTTTGCATACAAAACAATCTGTTCGAGAGTTTTTGTTTCCACCCCAAACAAATCACCAAGCTCGTGATGATTAGGTTTGACCAAAAACGGCTCATAGCTAAGGCATTTTTTGAGCAAATCACCCGTTGCGTCCACAACAAAATGAACACCCTTATTTTGAAGTCCTGCAAGAATACGCTCATAAAAATCACTCGGCAAATTCTTAGGTATAGAGCCTGCAAGAACAAGTATATCGCCTTTTTCTATTTCGCCGAGCTTTTTGAGCAAGGACTCGATTTCGTCATCGCTTACCGACGGCCCCTGTGCGTTTACATCAAGCTCCGTGTCTGCCTTAATTTTTACATTAATTCTTGTATATCCGCCGGAAAGTCTGTTAAAATCGCTCTTTATTCCGTCACTCTCAAGCATTTGGACAAGCTTATCGCCCGTAAAGCCTCCGACAAATCCGAGTGCTTCATTCTCTACGCCCAATCGGCTGAGAATAACGGAAACATTAATGCCCTTGCCGCCGTAAAAAATATCCTCGCTATCGCTTCGGTTAATATCGTCGTATCTCAGACCCCCGACCCTCATAACATAATCCAGCGCCGGATTGAGTGTAACAGTATAAACCATCAAACCACCTCTTTAACTACCGATTTAGTCTTAATATTATCATCCTCACATTTGTCGCAAAGTATACATGCGGCATCTAAAGGAGCAAAGGTTACAGCCGAAACCTTGCCGAATTTTGTATTATCGCACAAGACATAGCTTACAAAGCTTCTTTCAATCGCAACCGCCTTGAGCATTGCCTCGTCTGTATCGGGAGTTGTAAATCCCTGCTTAACGCTCGCTCCGTTAGTTCCGATGAAAGCCTTGGAAAAATTATATTTTTGCAGATTGCTTGCGGCAGCAAGTCCGATTATCGCATCGGTTGCAGCTTTGATTTCACCGCCTATCACAAATACCTTACATCCGAGCTGTGCAAGTCGCTTGCCGTGTTCAATTCCGTTTGTAACAAAGGTTGCGCCCGAGTTCATCAGATAATCAAGCATAAGATAAGTGGTAGTGCCTGCATCAATGAATACGAAATCGTCATCATTAATCTGAGCTGCGGCATACTGTGCAATCAGCTTTTTTTCGGTCATATTTTTTGAAAACTTTTGCTCGACATTGTCCTCGTTTTTCAAAAACTCCTGAGAAAGAACCGTTGCGCCTCCGTGAACCTTGTTAAGCTTTTTCAAATTTGACAAAGCCACCAAATCTCGTCTGATTGTACTCTCGGAGGTTTCGTATTTCTCGCTCAACTCCTGAACCGAGGCAGAACCGTTTTCTAAAATATAATCTAAAATTTTCTGTCGTCTGTCCTGTGTCAACATAGCTTGGTACCAACCTTTACTTTCTACCCTCATTATATCCATTCGGTCAAATTCAGTCAATAAGTCTGTATCAATTTTGTCAAAAGCGTGCAATATTTTTCGTTTTATTGGTAAAATTAAATAACTATCAAAGGTTGTTTGCTCATTTTTGCTTATTTCATTAAAATCAGTCATAAAAACAAGCACAAAAAATGCCCTGCAAATTAATGCAGAGCATATCATATATGAATTTATTTATCAGTTTTCCTTCTTCTTTGTGCAAGCAAGAAGTGCCGCACCGAGTCCTATAACCGCAAAGCCTGCAACGCTTGCGCCGGTTTGAGGAGACTTTACAGAAGCGTCGCTCTTTGTCTGAGCCTTATCGGCATCCTTCTTAGGCTGAGCATCGGTTGGCTTATTATCATCTGAATCAACGCCCGGTTCGCCGGGTGTAGGCTCTGTCTGCTCATCGTCGAACATATCAACAAAATAAGAAAGCGAACGAACAGCCTGGCTTGTAGCATAAGCATTATCCTCACCCTCATACTGCATTACGCCGTTATTATTAGGACTTTCAAAATTATCAACAAGAAGCTTATACGCTTCCACAGCCTTATCCTCCTCGCCCAAAATTGTATAAGCAAGAAGTGCGCAAGTAGTGGTGCTTGCACTTACACCGTAACCGCTGTCGTAACCGTTAGCGGTTTTCTTCGACTCAAGAAGAGCCTTAGCATCGTCTACATAAGCCTGATAGTCGTCTTTATAGTAACCGACAGTCGCAAGAAACATACCGTTATTATCAGCGGAATAGCCATAATACTTCATACCGCTTCCCATTGTATATGTATCTTCAATAAGCTTATCAATATATCTCTTTGCAAGCGCATCGTTACCGATTGTTCTTGCAGCCTCGACAGCCTGCATTACATAATACGGGTTTTCGATATTGGTCTGAGTACAGTTTTCAAAGATTTCCTTTAAGTTATAGCCTCGATAATTTGTGTAATCCTCACCCAAAATATCAAGAATATTAATTGCAACCGCATAATAAATTGCGTTTTCCGCACCGTTCACGATAATCTTGCCGTCATTCTGAACAAGGTTTACAGAAAGCTCGGTAAGAAAGCCGTGCTTCTTTGACTGGTCAACTCTAAAAAGCATCTGTGAGCTTACAGCCTTGTCGAGAGACGGGGTGAAGTTAAGGTATGCAACCTCTCCTGCAATATCGTCCTGAACCTGTTTTTTCATTTCGTCATTCTTAATACCTGCAAAAGCACTGAAAGGTATTAACATTGATACAAGCATTAAAACACTTAATGCAATACTTAATGTTTTCTTTTTCATAATCTTACCTCCATAAAATAAAAAATTCCCTCTTGAAAAGAGAGAACGACACAGCAAACAAAATAAAATACCGCCGTGCTGATTTCTCTGCTTTTCATTGCCCAAAAGCGAAAATCCGACTGCGCTCGTCTCCTGACTTATGATATAGGCATTGCCGTATGCCGAGCCTTCTCGAAACGCTTTTGCTCATTTCAATGGAAATTCGACATATTCATCAATTACAGTAATGGCTGTTGTTCGAGAATTTCACTCGATTCCGTTAGCACAGCAGAATTTATTATACCATTAACGAGAGAATTGTCAATAAATACTTGAATTAAAGCCGTCTATATAATAAAATATATTTATAAAAATCAAGGAGGCTTTTACTTATGCAAGCAAAGCTTTTTTATAAGAACAGAGCAAAGGCTTGGGAGGAGGCACTTCCTCTCGGCAACGGAAGAATCGGTGCCATGGTCTTTGGTAATTTGAAAAACGAACACATCAAGTTAAACGAGGACAGCCTATGGTCGGGCTATCCAAAGGATTTGAACAAAAAGGACGCCGCAAAATATCTAAAGCCGCTTCAGCAGGCTGTTTTTGACGGAAACAGAAAGGAAGCCGCACGCCTTGCAAACGAGGATTTTCACGGACATTGGAGCGAGGCTTACCTGCCGTTCGGCGACCTTATCATAGAATACAAAAACGGAAAAACAAGAGGCTGCACAAGAACGCTTGACCTTTCGACGGGCGTTGCCACGGCAGAAAACGACGATGTTTGCGAAACCGTATTTGTCAGTCACCCTGCACAGCTTCTTGTTGTAAATGTAAAAAGCGAAAAGGGCGTTTCTGCAAAAATCGAGCTGACAAGTCTGCTTGAACACAGATGCCGCACACAGGAGGACACGCTTATCATAGAGGGTCGTGCGCCCGAAATCTGTATGCCGCCTTATTACAACACGGGAACTGTATTCGATTACGGCAAGGGCGGTATGAAATTCGCAGGCGGATTAAAGGTACTCGGAAACGCTGTTTTTGAGGAGGACTATGTAAGAATCGAAAACCAAAAGGAATTTACTCTTTTAGTATCGCTTGCAACTAATTACATTGATTTCAAAACTATGCCGTCGGGCGACCCGTTGGCTAAAGCTATGGCTCACTTTGACAGCATTAAGCCGTACGAAAAGCTTTTGCAGGAGCATATTGCAGACCATTCGGCATTGTTCAACAGAGTTGAGGTTGACTTTGGCAGCGAGCGAGCAGATGTTCCGACAAACAAAAGACTAAAGCAGTTCAAAAAGGGTGCAGACGACAACAACCTCATAGCATTACTGTTTCAATACGGCAGATACCTTACAATTGCCTGCTCCAGAGCCGGCACAAACGCTATGACGCTTCAGGGAATTTTCAACCCTCATCTGCGTGCGCCGTGGTCATCAAGCTATACCACGAACATCAACACCGAAATGAATTATTGGTGTACAGACATTTGCAATTTGAGCGAATGTTTTGACCCATTCTTTGAGCAGGTCAAGAAAATGTGCATTAACGGCGAGGTTACGGCTAAGGACTACTACGGCTGCAACGGCTCGGTTGCACACCACAATAGCGATATTTGGGGTGCAAGCTATCCGGCAGGTGACCCGATAGGAAAGACCGACTGTGAAAGCTTTGCTTGCTGGCAGGCGGCTCTGCCGTGGATGCTCAACGAGGTTTTCGAGCATTACAGATACACCAAGGACGAGCTTTTGCTCAGAGATATGAAGCCTTACTTTAAGAGAACGCTCGATTTTTACAACGATTTTCTTATTGAACATAACGGCAAGCTTGTGACCTGTCCGACGATTTCGCCCGAAAACTCATATCTTGACAAGAACGGCAACAAGGCTGCACTTACATATATGCCGACAATGGATGTGGGAATTCTTCAGGAATTCTTTATGAATTGCAGGGAGTTAGGATTTGAGACGCCGGAAATTCCCAAAATTCCAATCGGAAGCGACGGCAGAATTAACGAGTGGGCAGAAGAATTTAAGGAAACCGAAATTCACCACAGACACGCAAGCCATCTATATTGCATTTATCCGTCCGCATATCCTCAAAGCGATGAGGTAAGAGAGGCGGCAAAAAAGTCACTTCTTACAAGAGGCTTTGACGGAACGGGATGGGCGCTCGGATGGAAGGTTTGTCTTTGGGCAAGACTTGACGATGCTCAAAATGCGCTTACCCTTATTAAAAATCAGCTTCGCCCGATTAATCCGAGAGGTCTTAAAAGACCGGGAGGCGGAAGCTATCCGAATATGTTTGACGCACATCCGCCGTTCCAAATTGACGGCAACTTCGGCGTTGCGGCAGGTATAGCGGAAATGCTTGTAAGAGGCGCTATTCCTAAGGAATGGAGTGGCTACGCAAAGGGACTGAAATTAAAAGACGGAACAGAGCTGGACATTAAATTCCAAAACGGAAGGATTATCAAATAATGGCGAAAAAAATCCTGATAATAGCACTCGGAGGCACAATCGGAAGTGTTTGGGGAGATAAAATCAAGCTTGACCAAAATGCATTAAAGGTAGTTGACTGTTACAAGGGCGATGCAGAATTTGACTGCATTTCACCGTTCACCTGTCTGAGTGAAAATATGACAAGAGAACTGTGGCAGGAGCTTATCAACTGCTTGGACAGCATTAATTTTGACAGCTACGAGGGTGTGATTATTCTTCACGGAAGCGACACCCTTGCATACACCTCCGCAATCATAGCAAACGCATTTTACGACAAAAACATTGTTCTCGTTGCCGCCGACAAGCCGATTGAATGCAAAGAGAGCAACGGCATCAAAAACTTTGAAGCGGCTGTTGAGCATCTGCTTTCGCACAAAGACGGCGTGTATATATCCTACAACGGAATAAAAAAAGGCGACTGCGTGGCAAGTGCCGACATTAACGACGAATTCAGAAGTCTTGAATCGACAATAGAGCCTGCGAAAAAGAAAATAATCAGCAACAAAAATGTGCTGATTATCAAGCCGTATGTTGACATAAACACCGACTGCATATGCTTTGACAAAGCGGACGGAGTAATATTCGAGATGTATCACAGTGCGACGGTGCCGAAAAGCATAATCAAGCTGTCCAAATCTCTCGGCTGTCCATACTGCTTTGTAACGCATAAAAAAAGTGCCGACTACGAAACCGCAATCGGCATTGACAGTATACTTTATGAATGTACGGCAGAAAACGCATACGCACACTTCATATTAGAATAACATTATCAATATTCAATACCCTTACGGGCAGGCACTCCTGCATCGTAGGGGTGTTTTATTTTTTCAAAATGAGTGACATAATCCGCCATTTCGTAAAGCACGGACAAACAGCTATGCCCTGTTATGATATATTCTCTGTCGGGGCGAAGCAAGTCTTTTAGTTCGTCCTCGGACAAAAAACGAGGCACTAAATCCGCAAACTCGTCTAATATAATCATATCCTTATCGGAGGATTTTATATATTCGACAGCCTCTTTGACAAATCCGTTATATTCATCGCCAACATTAAACGGCAGACTATGGGGGCAGGGATAAACCTCAAACGGAAGCACCGAGCGTTCCGAAGATTTATCGTCCTTAAAAAACTGAACAAACAACACGCTCATACCTGCGCCGTATGCTCTCATTCCCGCACCGACGGCAGACGAGGTCTTACCCTTTCCGAAGCCGTAATAGTAATGTATCATCTTATTCTGACTTCCTCTTTAGTCTTAAAGCGATAGCCGTAACTGTCGAGAATACTCATTCTGTCAAGGGCTACGCTTGCCCCTTTGCCGGCACAAAGATATGGTTGAGGGGCTATGGTAACATCAAGTCCCATTTCGTTTTTGAAAAATTCATCCATACCGAAAAGCTCGGCAGAGCCGCCCGTCAAAATAATTCCCGAAGTGACAATATCCGCTACAAGCTGGGGTGAGGTACGCTCAAACATAATCTGAGCAGCAGCAGAAATTTCCTGAAGCAGAGGCTTCAAGCAATGGTAAATCTCATTAGAGGTTACCTCTATGCTCTTTGGCATACCGCTGTGAACACATCTGCCTTTAGCCACCATAACGATTTCCTCATTACGGGGAATTGCACATCCGATTTGCTTTTTAATATCCTCTGCGGTACGAACGCCAACCTGAACATCATACTTTTCTTTAATAAACTTCATTATTTCCTCATCAAAGGAATTTCCTGCTACATTAACGGTTTCGCACTGGCTCATTGCGCCCTGCGACACAACAGCCATATCGGTTGTGCCTCCGCCTATGTTAATAATAAACGCACCGTTCGGCTGCAAAGGCTCTACACCTGCACCAAAGGCTGCGCAAAGCGGCTCTTCAACAAGGCAAACACTTCTTGCACCGGCGGAAGCAATAACCGACACAAGCGTTCTTTTATCAACATCCGTGGCAAGAGCAGGAACAGCGGCAACCACTCTCGGCTTAAAAATATTCTTTTTTACTGCTCGTGAGATAAAGTACCTAATCATCTGCTGAGTCATTGCATAAGAGCCGATTACACCGTCTCTTAGAGGTTGAATAACGGTAATACCGTTAGGCTCTCTGCCCTGAAGATAATAAGCACGCCTACCTGCGTAAAGCATTTTTTCCGTCTCGGTATCATAGGCAACATAGCTTGGCTCGTTAAGCACCACGCCCTTGTTAGGCACGGTGATTACAACATTGCTTGTTCCCAAATCAATACCCAAATCATAACCGAACATATTTCACACCTTAAATTTAATATATACTATACTACAACATCACCCTGTAATTGTCAATTACAAGAGGGGCAAATCATCCTCATCATTTTCGATAAAAAATTTGAGTGCGCTGTATCTTCTTGATTTTTTATCATTCTCGACCATAGCCGAAACACTCTGCTCATTTCCTACAAGAACAAGGAGTTTTTTAGCACGGGTAAGAGCTGTATAAAACAGATTTCTGTAAGCAAGCCTTGCAGGAACATTAATAACGCTCATAACAACGCAGTCAAATTCGCTGCCCTGTGATTTATGCACCGTCATAGCGTAGGCAAGCTCAAGCTCCTTTACATTTTCGATGCTATACATTGCTTCCTTGTCGTCAAATTTGACATTAATAATATCATTAGCCCTGTCTATACGGGTAAGCAGACCTATGTCTCCGTTAAAAACTCCGCTTCCGCTTTCGTCTGTCTTAAACCACGGAACATCATAATTGTTTTTAATCTGCATAACCTTATCGCCTTCACGCAGAACATAACCCTTATAGCGAATTTCGTTCTTTGATTTATCGGACGGATTAAGCCTCTGCTGTAAAAGAGCGTTTATATTTTCCGTGCCGCACTCGCCCTTTCTACCAGGGCAAAGCACCTGTATGTCGTTCATACTGTCGAAGCCGTAACTTGACGGAAGCCGTGAAGTTACAAGGTCAACGATTTTTTTAGGGGCTGTATATTTTGAATTTTCCCTGAGCAAAAAGAAGTCGCTCTGTGCGCTGTTATCAAACTCGGGCATTTGACCGTGAACAACTCTGTGGGCGTTTGTAACAATTTTACTTTTCATCGCCTGACGAAATATTTTATCAAGAACGACAACGCTTATTACACCGCTGTCAATAATATCACGCAAAACATTTCCTGCACCGACGGGCGGAAGCTGGTTTCTGTCGCCCACCATAATCAAACGGCAATGCAAAGGCAAAGCGTCAAGCAATGCCGAAAATAGCGTTACATCAACCATAGACATTTCATCGACAATAACGGCGTCATAATTAAGGGGATTGGTAAGATTATGCACGAATGACTGAGTGTCTCCCGAATCCTTATATTCAACCTCAAGAAGCCTATGAATTGTTTTTGCGGGACTGCCCGTAAGTTCCTCCATACGCTGTGCCGCCCTGCCTGTCGGAGCTGCAAGAGCAACACGAAGATTGCGATTTTTCATAAGCTGAATTATACCCTTGACGGTTGTGGTTTTACCCGTACCCGGACCGCCTGTAAGCACAAGCAAGCCACGCTCCACGGCAATTTCTATCGCCTCTCGTTGTTTCTCGTCAAATTTAATATCACTGCTCGTTTCAAAGGCATATATCTCCGACGGCTCAATTTGATTTTGAATAGGCGGATACTCTGTCATCACCTTAATTCTGTCGGCAACAGCACGCTCGGCAGTATAAATCTCGGGCAAAAACAAAAACTCTCTGCCGTCTATTTCCTTTTGGACAACAGCCTTATTCTCTATTGCGTAATCGACTGCCAAATCCACATCATCGTCGCTGCATTCAAGCAAGGCTTTAGCGGGAGTGAAAATCCTGTCCCTCGGAATGCAGGTGTGTCCGTTATTCAAATTATGTCTGATTATATAGCAAACGGCTGCCTGCGCCCTATAATTAAACGGCGGTCTTTGAGAAAGATTTTCCGCTATCTCCTCAGCCTTATCAAATGTGATACCTGTCTGTGCGCCGATTAGCGAATATGGATTTGCATTAGCCACATCAAGAGCTTCGCCCTTATACATATTATAAATTTTGAGTGCCTGATTTTGGCTCATACCCAAATTTGTAAGCCCGACAAGCACTTCCTTAGCAGCAAACTGCGACTTAAAATCGGTGCAAATTTGCCGTGCCTTTGCTGCGGAAATTCCTTTGATTTTTGAAAGTCGCACAGGGTCATTTTCAAGCACATCAAAGGTTTGTGTGCCGAAAGCCTCAACAATTTTTTCGGCAGTCGCACTGCGTATACCACGAACAGCACCGCTTGAAAGGTAGCGTAAAATGCCTCCCACATCGGCAGGCAGGGTTTGGATAACGCTCTGCGCCTTAAACTGTCTGCCGAAAGACGGATGAAAACCCCATTCGCCACGACATTCAACCCTTGCACCGACTGCAAGCTCGCCGAGTTCACCGACAACGGTAACGCCCTCGTCACCTGTATTTATTTCAGAAACACAAAAGCCTGTTACTTCGCTGTAAAAGGTGACCTCCTCAACAGTTCCTATTAAATTTTCAAGATTATTTTCGTCCATAATAAACACCTTGAAATTCAGTATAAATATTGTACCACAAATGTTCACTAAATTAAAGAGAAAACAAATACTAAGTTTAATTACAGATACATTTAAGAAAATTTTCCGCAAAAAAAGAGGCTGTCGAAAAATCGACAACCTCTATGAAAGTCAATAAATAGGATTACTCGTTGATTGATACAACAACGCCTGAACCTACTGTTCTACCACCCTCACGGATAGCGAAACGAAGACCCTCTTCAATAGCGATAGGAGTGATAAGCTCAACGTTCATATCAACGTTATCGCCAGGCATACACATCTCAACGCCTTCAGGAAGGGTGATAACGCCTGTTACGTCAGTTGTTCTGAAGTAGAACTGAGGACGATAGTTGTTGAAGAAAGGAGTATGACGGCCGCCTTCATCCTTTGAAAGAACGTAAACCTGACCTGTGAACTTGGTGTGTGGGTGAATTGAACCCGGAGCAGCAAGAACCTGGCCTCTCTTAATGTCAGTTCTCTGAACACCACGAAGGAGACAACCGATGTTGTCACCAGCCTCAGCGTAGTCAAGAATCTTACGGAACATCTCGATACCTGTGCAAACTGTTGACTTAATTTCTTCCTCAAGACCAACCATTTCTACTGTATCGTTTGTCTTAAGCTGACCTCTCTCTACTCTACCGGTTGCAACAGTACCACGACCTGTGATAGTGAATACGTCCTCAACAGGCATAAGGAAAGGAAGATCTGCCTTACGGTCAGGAGTAGGAATGTACTCGTCAACTGCATCCATGAGTTCCTGAATGCAAGTGCAAGCAGGATCGTCATTTGAAGAAGCCTCAAGTGCCTTGAGAGCCGAACCCTTAATAATCGGGCAGTTCTCATCAAAGCCGTACTCAGCAAGAGTCTCGCGAACTTCCATCTCTACAAGCTCAAGGAGTTCTTCGTCGTCAACCTGGTCGCACTTATTAAGGAATACGATGATTGCCGGAACGCCTACCTGACGAGCAAGGAGAAGGTGCTCCTTAGTCTGAGCCATAGGACCATCAGTAGCAGCGATAACAAGGATAGCGCCGTCCATCTGAGCAGCACCGGTGATCATGTTCTTGATATAGTCAGCGTGTCCCGGGCAATCAACGTGAGCGTAGTGACGCTTCTCTGTTTCGTACTCAACGTGAGCAGTGTTAATTGTGATACCACGCTCTCTCTCTTCAGGAGCCTTATCGATATCAGCATAGTCCTCGAACTGAGCGAAGCCCTTGTTTGCGAGGTACTTTGTGATAGCAGCTGTAAGAGTGGTCTTACCGTGGTCAACGTGACCGATTGTACCAATGTTTACATGTGGCTTGGTACGATTAAAATGTTCTTTTGCCATTGGAATTTCCTCCCTAAAATTTTCAATAAAAATTTTGTTACTGATATTCTAACAAAATAAAGTATAAATATCAAGTGTTTTTATAAATATTATTAGTCTTTCTTTGCTCTGTCGCTGATAATAGATTCAGAAATTGACTTCGGTACCTGATCGTAGCCGTCCGGCTCCATAGTGTACTGTCCACGGCCCTGAGTCTTTGAACGAAGGTCGTTTACATAACCGAACATTTCTGAAAGAGGAACTCTTGCGTTAATCTGCTTAGCGCCTGTTCTGTCTTCCATGCCCTGAATCTGTCCACGACGAGAGTTAAGGTCGCCTATAACATCGCCCATGTATTCCTCGGGAACAATTACTGTAACCTTCATCATAGGCTCAAGAATTACAGGCTTTGCCTTCTTAGCAGCATCCTTGAATGCCATAGAACCGGCAATCTTAAATGCCATTTCGGAAGAGTCAACCTCATGGTAGGAGCCGTCATAAAGCTCTACTCTGACATCCACAACAGGATAACCTGCAAGGATACCACTCTTCATAGCAGCCTGAATACCTGCGTCAACAGCCGGAATGTATTCCTTAGGAATAGCACCGCCGACGATTTGGTTATCAAACTCATAGCCCTTACCTACGCCGTTTTCGTCGAGGTTAGGGAACATACGAATCTTACAGTGACCGTACTGACCGCTACCGCCTGACTGCTTCTTGTACTTCATATCAGACATAGAGTCTGTCGTGATAGTTTCCTTATAAGCAACCTGAGGTGCGCCTACATTTGCCTCAACCTTAAATTCACGAAGCAAACGGTCTACGATAATTTCAAGGTGAAGCTCACCCATACCTGCGATGATAGTTTGTCCTGTTTCTTCATCGGTGTAAGCCTTGAATGTAGGATCCTCTTCAGCAAGCTTAGCAAGAGCAATACCCATCTTTTCCTGACCTGCCTTTGTCTTAGGCTCGATAGCAACACGGATAACCGGGTCAGGGAAGTTCATTGATTCAAGAATGATTGGGTGGCTCTCATCACAAAGAGTATCACCTGTTGTAGTATTCTTGAGACCTACCGCAGCAGCAATATCACCTGCATAGCATACAGGAATATCCTCTCTGTGGTTAGCGTGCATCTGAAGAATTCTACCCATTCTTTCCTTATTACCCTTTACAGAGTTGTAGCAAGGAGTACCTGCTTCGATTGTACCTGAGTACACTCTGAAGTAGCAAATCTTACCTACAAACGGGTCAGTTGCAATCTTAAATGCAAGTGCAGCGAACGGCTCATCGTCTGAAGAATGACGATACTCCTCCTCGTCTGTTTCAGGGTTTACACCCTTGATTGATTCGATGTCGGTCGGAGCCGGCATAAAGTCAACGATAGCATCGAGAAGTGGCTGTACGCCCATATTTCTGTAAGCCGTACCACAGCATACAGGTACCATTTCACCTGAAATAGTGCATTTACGAATAATTTTTTTCATATCTTCGATAGAGATAGCGTCTTCGCCCTCTTCGAAGTATTTTTCCATCAAATCATCATCCTGTGAAGCGATGAATTCGATGAGATTTGTTCTGTATTCAGCAGCCTTGTCAGCAAGTTCAGGACGAATCTCTCTCTCCTCGAAAACGCTACCTGCGTTCTTGCCCGGATCAATGTAAACGATTTCCTTGTTGTTGATAAGGTCTACGATACCTTCAAATGTATCCTCGCTGCCGATAGGAAGCTGGATAGGAAGTGCATTACACTTAAAACGTTCCAGTACCATATCGAGAACATTATAGAAGTTTGCACCCATAATATCCATCTTATTAACGAAAATCATACGAGGTACTTTATAATCGTCAGCCTGACGCCATACGGTTTCAGACTGTGGCTCAACACCGCCCTTAGCACAAAGAACGGTTACGGAGCCGTCAAGTACACGGAGTGAACGCTGAACCTCTACTGTGAAGTCAACGTGACCCGGTGTATCAATGATATTAATTCTGTGGCCCTTCCAGAAGCATGTTGTTGCAGCAGAGGTGATTGTAATACCTCTCTCCTGCTCCTGCTCCATCCAGTCCATAGTAGCGCCACCCTCGTGGGTTTCACCAAGCTTGTGATTGATACCGGTGTAGTAAAGAATACGCTCAGTAGTTGTAGTCTTACCTGCATCAATATGCGCCATAATACCAATATTTCTTGTTTCTTCAAGAGCAACTTTTCTTGGCATAATATCCTCCTGTTGAGCAGATTAGTATCTGAAGTGAGCAAACGCCTTGTTTGCTTCTGCCATCTTGTGTGTATCTTCACACTTCTTAACAGCACCGCCTGTCTTGTTTGCAGCATCCATAAGCTCTGCTGCAAGGCGCTCCTTCATTGTTCTTTCACTTCTCTGTCTTGAATACATAGTGATCCATCTAAGACCTAAGGTCTGTCTTCTTTCAGGACGAACCTCAAGTGGAACCTGATATGTTGCACCGCCGACACGACGAGCCTTTACTTCTAATACAGGCATAACATTTTCCATAGCAGCTTCAAAAGTTTCTAACGGATCGTTACCTGTCTTTTCTTGGATGATTTCGAAAGCACCGTACACAATCTTCTGTGCTACGCCCTTCTTACCATCGAGCATAATGTTGTTGATCAAACGAGTTACAACCTTTGAGTTGTAAAGCGGATCAGGTAATACATCACGCTTAGCGATCTGGCCTCTTCTTGGCATCTTCGCTTCCCTCCTTCATTAAATTATAATATGAGTTCATAGGTACTCGGTTTTTCCGTGGAGCCAACAAAAGCCTTTATATGAATAAATAAACTATTGTCGGGTTTCCTCGATTTTGGCTAATTACTTCTTAGCCTTTGGCTTCTTTGCACCGTACTTTGAACGGCTCTGCATTCTGCCGTTTACGCCCTGAGTATCAAGTGTACCACGGATAATGTGATAACGAACACCAGGGAGGTCCTTAACTCTTCCGCCACGAACCATAACAACGGAGTGCTCCTGAAGGTTATGGCCTACGCCCGGGATGTATGCAGAAACTTCCATACCGTTTGTAAGACGAACTCTGGCAATCTTACGAAGAGCTGAGTTAGGCTTCTTAGGTGTAGCTGTTTTAACTGCTGTACATACGCCACGCTTTTGTGGAGAAGCGTTATCTGTCATAACGTTCTTCTTAGTGTTGAGACCCTTAATAAGAGCAGGAGTCTTTGACTTCTTCTCAAGTGATTTACGTCCGGTTCTAACTAATTGGTTAAAGGTAGGCAATAGTTTATTCTCCTTTCATTTATTTATGCACCGTTGCACTGAGCAATATGCACATATCATACAGCTATACATTATATAATAGACAATGAACGGCTGCATCAAATGCAAATATTGCTGTTCACGCCCGACGAAGCATACACTCCGTCGGACGATTTTAACAAATTAAAGCGTTGAATTTTGTGCAAATACACAAAAGTGTTCACACGCAGTTAGATATTATAGCTTAGTTATTGCTATTTGTCAAGAGCTGTTGAAGCTGTTCTAAATCTTTAATTTCCATACCGCCCTCGGTAGAGAAATAACTCGGAACAACATCTACATCTCTGAACACGCTCATACCTGTACCGGCAGGAACAAGCTTACCGATAAGAACATTCTCCTTGAGTCCGAGAAGCGGATCGCTCTTTCCTCTGATAGCTGCATCTGTAAGAACTCTTGTTGTTTCCTGGAACGATGCGGCTGAAAGGAATGAGTCGGTTGCAAGAGAAGCCTTGGTAATACCAAGAAGAAGCGGAATGTAGGTGGCTTTCTTGAGGTTTTCCTCGCCTGCTGCAATTCTTGCGTCAATCTTATCGTTAGCCTCTGCAACAGCTGCAACATCAACATTTGTACCTGAGATGAGGTCGGTATCGCCTGCCTCGTCAACGATGCACTTTTTAAGCATCTGACGAACGATAACCTCAATGTGCTTATCGTTGATGTCAACACCCTGTGTACGGTATGCGTACTGTACCTCTTTAATAAGGTAGTTATAAACAGCCTCTTCGCCGAGAATAGCAAGTACATCGTGTGGATTCTTAGAACCGATAGTAAGCTCTGTACCCTTTTCGATATAAGCGCCGTCTACGATACCCTCGCAAAGTCTGAAGCCGTAAGGAATAAGATACTTCTTCTCCTCGCCTGTTTCCTTATTAAATACGATTACATGACGAGCCTTCTTAATTTCCTCGATTCTAACTTCACCGTCGATTTCGGAAAGCATAGCAAGCTGCTTCGGCTTTCTTGCCTCGAACAATTCCTCAACTCTCGGAAGACCCTGTGTAATATCCTCACCGCCGGCTACACCACCGGTATGGAAGGTTCTCATTGTAAGCTGTGTACCCGGCTCACCGATTGACTGAGCAGCGATGATACCAACAGCCTCACCAACCTGAACAGGCTCGTTGAACGCAAGGTTTGAACCGTAGCACTTACGGCAAACGCCGTGGCGTGACTTACATGTGATGAGTGAACGAATCTTAACGGAAGTGATGCCTGCGTCGGTAATTTTCTTTGCGTCGTCCTCGTTCATAATTCTGTCGGTATCCATAAGAACCTCACCGGTTTCAGGATGAACAACAGGCTCTGCAACATATCTGCCGACAAGTCTTTCTTCAAGAGACTCAAGCACACGGTTTCCGTCCATAATAGCATAAACATCAATACCGTCGTGGCATCCGCAATCGTCATCACGAATGATAACATCCTGCGATACATCAACAAGTCTTCTTGTAAGGTAACCCGAGTCAGCGGTACGAAGAGCAGTATCTGTAAGACCCTTACGAGCGCCACGAGAGGAAATGAAGTATTCCAAAATGTTAAGACCCTCACGGTAGTTAGCACGAATAGGAATTTCGATAGTAGCACCCGATGTATTGGCGATAAGACCTCTCATTCCGGCAAGCTGACGAAGCTGAGATGTACTACCACGAGCGCCTGAATCTACCATCATATGAATCGGGTTATGAGTACCGTCAAAGTTATTTGTAAGCTCATCAGATACCTTATTTGTACATTCCTCCCAAGCCTTAACGACCTGTGAGTAACGCTCATCGTTAGTAATCAAACCATAGTTATAGTTATTGGTGATTTCATCAACCTTAGCCTCAGCCTCAGCAAGAAATTCCTTCTTCTTTTCAGGAATCAATGCGTCGATAACGGCAACGGTTGTACCTGATACTGTTGAATACTTATATCCCTGATTCTTAATATCATCAAGAACCTTAGAAGCAACAGAAACACCGTGTGTGCGGATACAAGCGTCGGCAATCTTACCGAGTCCGCCCTTCTTAACAACAAAGCTGATTTCAGGAACAAACTCGTTGCCCGGCACACTTCTGTCGATAAAGCCCAAATCCTGAGGGATAGGGTTATTAAAGATTACACGGCCGATTGTTGTAAGAACGATTGATGACTTCTGCTCGCCGTTAATCTCGCCGGTAAAGCGAATCTTACATTCTGTATGAAGACCGAGTGAGCCTTCCTGATAAGCCATCATAGCCTCATCAACATCACGGAAAATTCTGTAATGCTTAACCTCTTCGCCGTCGATAATTTCGGTTGTAGCTTCGCCCGGCTCGCCTTCCTTAATCATTGTAAGGTAGTAAGAACCGATAACCATATCCTGTGACGGAACGGCAACAGGCTTACCGTCTGACGGTTTAAGAAGGTTGTTAGAAGCAAGCATAAGCATACGAGCCTCTGCCTGAGCCTCTGCTGAAAGAGGTACATGGACAGCCATTTGGTCACCGTCGAAGTCAGCGTTAAACGCAGTACAAGCAAGCGGATGAAGCTTAATAGCTCTACCCTCAACGAGTACCGGCTCAAATGCCTGAATACCAAGTCTGTGAAGTGTGGGGGCACGGTTAAGCATAACCGGATGGTCCTTAATTACAACTTCAAGAGCGTCCCAAACCTCACTGCGGTTAGCCTTTTCAACCATTTTTCTTGCCTGCTTAATGTTAGAAGCAATGTTTGTTTCAACCAAACGCTTCATAACGAAAGGCTTAAACAGCTCGATAGCCATTTCCTTAGGAAGACCGCACTGATAAATTTTAAGTTCAGGGCCAACAACGATAACGCTACGACCCGAATAGTCAACACGCTTACCGAGAAGGTTCTGACGGAAGCGTCCCTGCTTACCTTTGAGCATATCCGAAAGAGATTTAAGCGGTCTGTTATTAGGACCGGTTACAGGTCTGCCTCTTCTGCCGTTATCAATAAGGGCATCGACAGATTCCTGAAGCATTCTCTTTTCGTTTCTGATAATGATGTCAGGTGCGTGAAGCTCCATCAATCTCTTCAATCTGTTGTTTCTGTTAATAACACGACGATAAAGGTCGTTAAGGTCTGAGGTGGCAAATCTGCCGCCGTCAAGCTGTACCATAGGACGAATATCCGGAGGAATTACAGGAATAACATCAAGAATCATCCATTCAAGCTTGTTTCCGCTGTTTACGAAAGCGTCAACTACATCAAGTCTTTTGAGAAGTTTTGCTCTCTTTTGACCTGTTGCACCCTCGAGTTCTGCGGTAAGCTCGTCACGAAGCTCCTTAGCATCAATTTCGGAGAGAAGCTCCTTAACAGCCTCTGCACCCATTCCTGCCTTAAAGTCATCCTCGTACTTCTCACGCATATCCTGATACTCTTTTTCAGTAAGAGTTTGCTTTTTCTGAAGCGGAGTATCGCCGGGGTCGGTTACGATATAAAGTGCGAAATAAAGCACCTTTTCAAGATTTCTTTGGTTAATGTCGAGAACCTGACCGATACGGCTCGGGATACCCTTAAAGTACCAAATATGTGATACAGGGGCAGCAAGCTCGATATGTCCCATTCTCTCTCTACGAACCTTTGAGCGTGTAATCTCAACGCCGCAACGCTCGCAGACCTTGCCCTTATAGCGAACTCTCTTATACTTACCGCAATGACACTCCCAGTCCTTCATAGGACCGAAAATTCTTTCGCAGAAAAGTCCGCCGGTTTCAGGCTTTAATGTTCTGTAATTTATAGTTTCAGGCTTAGTTACCTCTCCGTAAGACCATTCACGAATGGCCTCGGGAGAAGCAAGCCCGATTTTAATTGAACTGAATTCATTTGTTGAATTATTATCCATAACGGAAGCACTCCTTTACATTTTATAGTGGAAAGTTAATCAGAATTTACAGATAGGATCAGTCCTCATAATCCTCATTGTCTGCACTGCTGTCGGCAAACAAATCATCATATTCGTCATCCTGATTTGCTTCCTCGATTTCCTCGCCGTTTTCGTCAAGAAGACCGTAGCCCTCTTGACCGTCAAAGTCATTTACTTCTGTAAATGCCTTATCGTCGCTGACTGTCGGAATTCCGTCATCATCAAGATCCTGCTTGAGAATTACCTCGTTACCGTCATCGTCATAAAGTCTGGTATCGAGACCGAGAGCCTGAAGCTCCTTAAAGAGTACCTTGAATGCCTCAGGAGTACCTGCAGGCGGAATGTTCTCACCCTTAACGATTGCCTCGTAGGTCTTAACTCTGCCCACAACATCGTCCGACTTAACGGTGATGATTTCCTGAAGGGTGTAAGCAGCACCGTAAGCCTCGAGCGCCCAAACCTCCATCTCACCGAATCTTTGACCGCCGAACTGAGCCTTACCGCCAAGCGGCTGCTGGGTTACAAGGCTGTAAGGACCGGTTGAACGAGCGTGAATCTTATCATCAACGAGGTGATGGAGCTTGAGGTAATACATATAACCTACTGTTACACGGTTATCAAACTTCTCACCTGTTCTGCCGTCGGTAAGCTGAACCTTACCGTCATATACCTTATTACCGTTTTCGTCTACATAGTAACCTACATCTGCAAGCTTGAGACATTCTCTGATGTCGTCCTCGTGAGCGCCGTCAAATACAGGGGTCATCATCTTCCAGCCGAGAGCCATAGCCGCATAGCCGAGATGAACCTCGAGAACCTGACCGATGTTCATACGAGAAGGTACGCCGAGAGGATTAAGAACAATGTCAAGCGGTCTGCCGTCAGGAAGGAATGGCATATCCTCCTGTGGAAGTACACGGGAAACGACACCCTTGTTACCGTGACGACCTGCCATCTTGTCACCGGCTTGAATCTTTCTCTTTTGAGCAATATATACTCTTACTACCTTATTAACGCCCGGATTAAGCTCGTCGTGATTAGCTCTTGTGAACACCTTAACATCAACAACGATACCGTACTCACCGTGAGGCACCTTCATTGAGGTATCTCTAACCTCTCTTGCCTTTTCGCCGAAGATAGCACGAAGCAATCTTTCTTCACTTGTAAGCTCTGTTTCTCCCTTAGGAGTTACCTTACCTACAAGAATATCACCTGAGTGTACCTCTGCACCGACACGAATAATACCGTACTCGTCCAAATCCTTGAGAGCGTCCTCGCCGACATTAGGAATGTCACGGGTAATGTCCTCTGCACCGAGCTTAGTATCACGAGCCTCAACCTCATGCTCTACAATATGAATAGATGTATAAACATCATCACGAACTATTTTTTCATTAATAAGAACAGCGTCCTCGTAGTTATAACCTTCCCAGGTCATAAATCCGATAAGAGCGTTCTTACCGATTGAAATTTCACCGTTGCAGGTTGCAGGACCGTCGGCGATAACCTGTCCGTCCTCAATATGCTGATGAAGCGAAACAATCGGCTTTTGGTTGATACAAGTACCCTGGTTTGAGCCTTGATACTTAATCAGTTCATATTTATCGATTTCACCGCTTGCGGTCTTGATTTCGATAGTCTTAGCGTCGAGTGAAACAACCTCACCGCCACGCTTAGCGATAATAACTACGCCTGAGTCATAAGCTGCCTTATACTCCATACCTGTGCCGACAACCGGAGCTTCTGTCTTGAGAAGCGGAACTGCCTGACGCTGCATGTTAGCACCCATAAGAGCACGGTTTGCGTCATCGTTTTCAAGGAACGGAATCATAGCTGTAGCAACAGATACAACCATCTTAGGAGATACATCCATAAAGTCGAATCTGTCGGGAGAATACTCTACGAATTCGTCACGGTAACGACCTACGACTCTTGAATGAACAAATCTGCCGTTTTCATCGAGCGGTTCGTTAGCCTGTGCAACAGCGTAGTTATCCTCAACATCGGCTGTCATATAAACAACTTCGTCGGTTACAACGCCTGTTTCCTTGTCAATTTTACGATAAGGAGCTTCGATAAAGCCGTACTTGTTGATACGGGCAAATGAAGCAAGATATGAGATAAGACCGATGTTAGGACCTTCAGGAGTTTCGATAGGACACATGCGGCCATAGTGTGTGTAGTGTACATCTCGAACCTCAAATCCTGCACGATCTCTTGAAAGACCGCCCGGACCGAGGGCTGAAAGACGACGCTTGTGGGTAAGCTCTGCAAGCGGGTTACCCTGATCCATAAACTGTGAAAGCGGTGAAGAACCGAAGAATTCTTTAATTGCCGCTGTTACAGGACGGATATTGATGAGTGAGTTAGGTGAAAGAGACTCCATATCCTGTGACTGGGTTGTCATTCTCTCTCTTACTACTCTTTCAAGACGGGAGAAACCGATTCTGAACTGGTTCTGAAGGAGTTCGCCCACGCAGCGGATTCTTCTGTTGCCGAGGTGGTCGATATCGTCTGTGTTACCAACACCGTGAGCAACGCAGTTGAGGTAGTTGATTGTTGCAAAGATATCGTCAACTGTAATGTGGTTAGGAACAAGCTCATCTGCACGGCTTCTGAGCATTTCCTTGAGGTCATCCTCGTTTTCGCAAGCATCAAGAATTTCGCAAAGAACATCAAAACGAACATGTTCTTTGATGTCGCACTCTGCTTCTGCGTCAAAATCAACATAGCAGGCAATGTCAACCATACCGTTTGAAATAACCTTAACAATTGTTTCGTCGGCAGCCTTTACATAGGCAATCTTAACACCTGCATTTTCGATTTCAAAAGCCTTTTCCTTTGTGATTTTCTCATCACGAAGAGCCATAACCTCGCCTGTGCGTGGGTTGGCAATCGGCTCTGCAAGAACCTGACCTTCAAGACGGTTTGCAATACCGAGCTTTTTGTTGTATTTATATCTGCCTACTCTTGACATATCATAACGATTAGGGTCAAAGAACAGGTTGTTTATATGTGTCTGCGCACTGTCAACTGTCGGAGGCTCAGACGGACGGAGCTTTTTGTAAACCTCGATAAGACCTTCTTCAACATTTGAAGCGGCATCCTTTTCGATAGTAGCTCTCATTCTTTCATCGTCACCGAAATAGTCGAGAATCTCGGCATCTGTGCCAAGACCGAGTGCTCTGATGAATGATGTAACGGGGAGCTTACGGTTCTTATCAATACGAACATAAAAAACATCGTTTACATCGGTTTCATATTCAAGCCATGCACCACGATTCGGGATAACTGTTGTTGAATACAGTTCCTTACCGGTTTTATCGTGATCCATTTTATAGTAAACGCCCGGGCTTCTTACAAGCTGTGAAACGATAACACGCTCAGCACCGTTGATAACGAATGTGCCGCTTGCGGTCATCAGCGGGAAATCGCCCATAAATACATTGCTCTCTTTAATTTCGCCTGTTGACTTGTTCAAAAGTCTTGCAGTTACTCTGAGGGCAGCTGAATATGTTGCGTCACGAACCTTACACTCAATTACGCTGTAGTTCGGGTGATCAACATCAAGTGTGTAGTCGATAAAATCAAGAACCAGGTTGTCCTGATAATCGGTAATGCCCGAAACATCTTTAAATACTTCTTTAAGACCTTCGTCAAGCAACCATTTGTATGACGCTTTCTGAATGTCAATAAGATTAGGCATATCAATTACTTCATCGATTTTACCAAAACTCATTCTTTCGGTGTTGCCAAGCTTTACGGGTTTGACATTAACCATAGGCGTATCACTCCTTAAAAAATCTATGAAACGGGGCAAGCGGTACTAAAAACCTGCTCATAAAAAGCTCTTGACACAAAAGGATTTTTGTGATAATATCCCCTTGTTGAGAAAAGTTTTTTGCGGTTTTTCACGACCTCTTCGGTACATATCCCCATTATGGTACATTTTATTATTCTATATTGAAATAATCAATAAGTCAAGAGAATTTTCGGATTTTTTTCGGGTTTTCCTGACTTTTTTTAATATTTTTTTATTTTTCACAGATTTTATTTCCTGAAAAGAATTATTTTCCTTTTCGGGCTGTTTTTCATATTCTCAATGCAACACCCGACACGGTGTATGGTTTTAAGCAGTTGTGACGGATATTATCCGCCCGCACGGTGAATCACCGTCCTCGGTTCGTGAAGACAGTATGATATTGAAAAAACATATTATGCCCGAGCGTAAAATTGTAATTGTTCGCACAATCCAAATGTAGCGGTGAACACGGTTCGCCGCTACAGTATAACAATTGCTTTGTGGGATTTATCAAATTCGTTTTAACATATATTTTCTACCATTACCTGCGGGCGTCCAATGAACGCCCCTACATTTAAACAACAACTTTCATACAAACAAAAATCGCATCAGAGCTTTTTCGGGCATCTGATGCGATTTCTATATTATACTATCTTCTCGAATTGGGAACGGCGGCTCGCCGTAATTTTCAATTTTTAATTACTTGCCCTTCCCCATATCATCATATCTGTCCAGAAACGAAACTTTATTATCGCCCTGTTTATATGAAATAACCGTATCGAGGTTGACATTTTCAACGCTGTGGAAAATGTTACTTTCAATCTGGGGATTGATTTTCTTCAGATTTGCGATAAGCTGTTTTATTTCCTGTCGTTTTGAGCCTGTGTTGCTGTTCGGGGAACAGGTTGTGCAGGTGTCAGTAAAACGGCACGCACATTGAATGAAATTCAGCTTGTTGTAATCTCGCCAATGCTTGATTTCAGCCTCACGAACAAGGTAGAGAGGGCGGATAAGTTCCATTCCCTCATAGTTTGTGCTGTGGAGCTTCGGCATCATCGTCTGAACCTGACCGCCGTAGAGCATACCCATAAGAATAGTTTCTATAACATCGTCATAGTGATGACCGAGTGCGATTTTGTTACAGCCGAGCTGCTTTGCCTTTTTGTAGAGATAACCTCTCCTCATTCTTGCACAAAGGTAGCAGGGATATTTGTCAACATTGTAAACAGAATTAAAAATATCTGTTTCAAAAACAGTTATCGGAATGTTCAGCCTACGAGCGTTGCTCTCGATTACATCACGATTTTCAACGCTGTAACCAGGGTCCATTACAAGATAGACAAGCTCAAACGGAAATTTATTGTGCCTTTTCAACTCCTGAAAAAGCTTTGCCATCAGCATTGAATCCTTGCCGCCCGAAATACAGACGGCAATTTTATCGTTCGGCTCAACAAGCTTGTACTCGATTATCGCCGCAGTAAATCTGCTCCAAATCGTCTTGCTGAACTTTTTGCGGATGCTTTTTTCAACATCGGTTGCATAGTCCTCATTCTCAAATTGACCTCTCAACCAACTGTAATAACCGCCCTCAAGATTCACGGCATTGAATCCGTCATCACGCAGATTTTCTGCAAGCTCGTCACTTATCTGACCGCTTTTGCAACAGAGGACAACAAGCTTGTCTTTTGGCAAAAGTGAATTGTCCCCTTTGATTTTTGCAAGCGGAATATTCTTTGCACCGTCAATGTGGCCGTATTCAAACGAAATTTCATCTCGGATATCGACAAGAGTATATTCCTCGTCAAGCTTTCTCACCTGTTCTATTGTAATCTGATTGTTTTCCGATTTAAACATTCATAACCCTTCAATCTCTGTTTTTGCTGTTTTTTATTGCAACAATTGTTATATCGTCAAATTGCTCCGCATTTTCGGTAAAGTCAGTCAAAGCGTCATAAACTCCGTCGCACACACCTTTTGCAGTCTGTTCGGCATTTTGACAGGCAGACACAAGTCTTTCGTTACCGAAAAATTCATTATCCGCATTTGTTGCCTCGTTCACACCATCGGTGTAAAGGCAGATTATATCACCGTTTCCAAATTCAGCGCTGTTCACAACATATCTTGCATCATCAAACACACCGAGCATTATACAGGGCTTACATTCTAAAAATTCAGCCTTGCCGTTGCTCACCGCAACAGGCTTGTTATGACCTGCATTTATGTACAAAAAGCTGTCGCTTTTTTTGTCAAAAATTACGGCAAATGCAGTTACAAACATTCCCTCGGGATTTGACGAACAGAGTTCCCTGTTGATTTCTTCAAATGCCCTGTCGGGTTCTGCATTTTCGGTCATTTTTTCGTGGATAAGAGTTTTTGCAAAAGCCATAAACATTGCCGCCGCAACGCCCTTGCCCGACACATCACCGACTACGGCACATATTCTGCCGTCAGGCAATGCAAAGCAATCGTAAAAATCGCCACCTACCTGTCTTGCAGATTCCATTCTTGCCGAAACATCAAAACAATCGGCAAAGACAACATTCTTTTCTCTCGCAATTATTCCGTACTGAATCCGCCTTGCAACCTCAAGCTCGGTTTCATTCTTAGCCTTTTCGCTCGCAAGGGCGGAATTTTTTTCAACATAAGTTTCTACATCGTGAGCCATATCGTTGAAATAATCAGCCAAAAGCTGAATTTCATCGTCAGAGCCGAGTTTTATCGGCACAAACGCTTTCTTTGTATTTGTGCCGTCAGCCTTGTCGGAAAAGTATCCTCGAATTTTTTCAAAAATCAAAAGTATCGGATTATACATCTTTTTTCTGACAAACCGCATTACAAGCAAGAATACAATTGCCAGCACAACAAACAACGCAAGAACTCGCATTGCAGTATAGAAAATGATTTCCGCATAAATCTGCGTCAGCGAATAGTCCGCACCGATTAATGCAACAGGCTTGCCATCCTTGCCTTGAACCGCTGAAAATGCCGTGTAAAAACTGCCGAAGCTGTCGTTCTGATATTCGTAAGCCGTGACAAGGTTAGGATTTTCCCACGCCTCTTTTTCAGCGTCCCACAAGCCGTGGTCAACCTCTGCGCCTGCACTCCTCACCTTCAAAACATTCTCGTTTTCGCTGTCATCATCGGCAACAGTCATAACATATGTAACCTTGTTTTCGTCAAAATTCGGAATGTAAATATACATATATTCAAGGTGGTTCGTCTGACAAATCCACCTCAAGGTCTTAACGGCTTTCCGATATTCTTCGGAATCGGGATTATCAAGCAATGCGTTTATATCGCTGCGTTCAAAAGTTTCTGTTGCAACCTTTGACGCACTTTCGGTCAGCTGTCGTGTAAACCGCCTTGTGCGCTGAATGTTTTCAATGCAGTTGAGCGTACCCGAAACAATCACCGCCAGTATAAACAACACAAGCACACGAACGAAAAGCCTCTTGAAAATCGACTTTTTTACTTTTATTTTATCAGCAGATTTTTCCGCATTATTCATACCCGATTCACCTCCCGTTCAACCGTGCAAATCCTTATATTTTACATTTTAACACGAATGCACGGCAGATGTCCATATTAAATTAACGGTTACTTTTGTATAAAACAAAAAGTCAGATGAATGTGCTTTGCGTTTTGCAAATCTTCACCCGACATTTATTTTTGTTTTAATTTTTTAATCTTTCAACTTAGCTTATACAAGACCCACAACTTTTTTCTGAATCTCAGTTGCATCGGCAACTGTAATTGCACCATCGCCGTCATAATCGGCATTGTAAAGCTGAGTTCCGTCAAAATCGGCATTGCCTACGATATACTTCTGCACGAGTGTTGAATCGACAATAGAAATCGCTTTATCAAGGTTTGTATCGCCTTTCATTATATTGTCGTTATCAACCGCAACCGCCTTGATGACAAAAGTACCGCCGAGAATATCATTGTTGTTCAGCTTGTACCAATCAAGGAGATCTGATGTTGTGCCGTCATATTTAATGTAGCTGTCACCGTACTTTGAATCATTCAGAAAAGTCATTTTTGTTGTGTTGGTGAGCCATTCACCGACACCAAGCTGACTTGATTCATCTGAACCTGTAATGATTCTTACGCCGATTGCACCTCTGCCGAGAGGTGTAACATAGCCGTTTGTGTCAACCGACTGATAACCACTGTATGTAACCTTTCCCGATGAAATGAGCTTCCAATTACTCTCATCGTTTACAGGTGCACCATCATCAACAGGTATATAGTAGACCTCATAATCAGCACCGTTGCTCTTGGTTTCAAAAATCACATTGTTAAGTGTGCGGCTGTTTTCATCAAAATCAAAGCAATTGATAAAGGTAATGTCGCCACTGTCAACATAATTAAAGCTGTAGGTTGCACCGTAGCGTTCATTCTGCAACAGGGTCATATCATCGGAAATTTCGGTAACCTCATCAATCGTAAAATTTGGAGAATACTTTGCACCAAAAATATACTTGTCCTCATATGAAAGCCAAAAGTAACCGCCCATTGAATTATTTTTGCCCCAACTGTTGCGGATAAGCCATGCGCCGTTATTTTTTGGCAGTATGCCTGTACTGTTCGTAAATTTGTACTTGCTAAAATTGTCACTCCAACCGACAACGCTGATTGTATGACCTATGTAATCGCCGTCATATGATTGTGGCATAAAGTAGGTTGTATTTGCATTGTTAAAGCAATTGCTTGTTGTTGCATACGAGGCAGTAACCGCACCGTTATCCATAATTGCCTGCTTGATTTCATTTGAATCAACACCGTCAAGATAACGCAGTTTTGTTGTACCGTATTTTGTGTTGGCATTTGTCATCTCATCGCTGTACTGAAGCGTTGAAAAATCAATTTCACCGACATCTGCAACCTCAGCACCGCCCTGCCACGATGTGAGATAGCCGGGATATATATTAGTAAAGCCGCCGTCACGATATTTTCTCTGCCAACCTTTGCCGTTTACCTGAATTGTTGAACTGGCATTTGCATGGTCATATGACATTTCGGTAACAGGATAGCCGAGTTTCAACAGCTTTGTTTCAAAACCTTCAGTACCCGCAAGTGCCCAACAATCGTTGTACTGCTGTTCTTTAATCGGAGTAACAAAGCCTAAAGTTTTTGAACTGAAATCGCTTGGCAGTCCGTTTTCATCAACAAGCGCATAACCGATTGCGGAATATGCAGACGGCAAAGATGATTTTTCCGATTCAACATTTTTAGTCACGGATTCAAAGCTGTCATCTATCTCAGCAGCATTTGCAGTTACAATACCCACCGAAAGCATACACACAGCCGACAAAACGGCAGTAAACTTTTCAGCAAATTTTTTATTCATAAAATCACCTATATAATGTTTTGAGTATTTTCGCTTTATGATAAGCTGAACAAATTCCTATTTTCTTTATGATAAAGGATTTAAATCTGAACAATTTCCGCTTTGCTTGCAAGGAGCGGAAATTGTGATAGATTGCAATCTACGCAGAGGAGCGTCAGCTCCTTAGAAATTCAGTGTCAACTGAATTTCGGGAGTATCTACTGCCTAAAAGGCAGTAGATACCTGCGTTAAGATTATAACAAAACATATTTACATTGTAAATAGAATACATTCCATAAAATTGCACAAAATACATAAACACAAATTTGCGAAATGGGGGATTATTTTGCAGTTCAGAACCGACCTTGCGATTGAAGCGAGGGAAATTGCAGGAGAAAACACAGGCGGTGTTGAGTTTAAAAAGTACAGTGAAAACGGGCTTGAAATCTCACGGCTCATTATCAAAAATCAAAAGGCAAAACAGGCACTCGGCAAGGAAGTCGGCACCTACATCACGATTGAGCTGCCGTCACTCACAGACAATTTCACAGAAACTGACAAGCGACTTGAAACCGTGGGCAATGAAATAAAAAGGCTTTTGCCTGTCAACGGACTTGTACTTGTGGCGGGACTCGGAAATATGGAAATCACCCCCGACTCACTCGGTCCGAAAACAAGTCAAAGAGTACTTGCCACCCGACACATTGGCGGAGAAATTGCCCGCTCAACAGGACTTGACCGACTTCGCCCTGTTGCAGTTATGCAAACAGGCGTCACAGGACAGACAGGCATTGAAACAGGCGAATACATTCTCAGCATTGTGCGGCGAATAAGACCGACAGCCGTTGTCGCAATTGACGCACTCGCTTCACGCAGACCCGAACGGCTTGGCTGTACGCTACAGATAAGTGACACGGGAATTTCGCCCGGTGCAGGAGTTGGCAATCACCGCACCAAAATTACCAAGGAAACAATCGGCGTTCCTGTTATTGCCATCGGAGTGCCGACTGTTGTAGATGCACAAACGCTTGCGGTTGACATTCTCGGCAATGACTGCAACCGCAAAACTCAAAAAATGCTTATGCCGCAGGGCAGACAACTTGTTGTAATTCCACGAGAAATTGACCTGCTCACCGAAAGAGCCTCAAGGCTCATTGCCTTTGCACTCAACGGAGCATTGCAAAACGAGTTTGATTTACCGGACCTCATCTCGTTAATGTAAATTTACGCATATTCACGCACAGCACCGCATATATTTTATTTAGAAACCGATAGCCAACATATGTACGGATTGCAGGTGATTTTGTGAAAAGTGAAGGAAAATCAAAAAATAAATTTAAAAAAGCCATAAAAATCAGCACAGCCGTTGTATTATTGTCAACGGCTGTTTTAAGCGTTATATACAGATTTCCCCTATGTTTTGACTCTCAAAATCCGGCGGCACTTGCCGCAGCCGCTTTTACTCTCACAAACGGAGAATACAAACTTGAAAGTTCAAAGGCCGAAAAGCCAACCGAATCCGACCAAAATCCGACCGAATCGACCGACACTCAGCCTGTTGCCGTAAAAAATCACAAGCGTGACAAAAGCACCTACTACGATTCCTACGGCAACCATGACGGTGAAAACAAATACACCGTTGAGGAACGCACCATAGGCGACACGGGAACTCAAGTTGACAACTGCTTTGTCAAGAATAAAACAGGGTTGTCACTTGACTTTGACGGACTGCTCGCCGCAAAGCTGCCTTTTTCAATTGAAAAAGGCATAAACTCACCGCAGGTTCTCATCTATCACACCCACACAAGCGAGGCATATCTTGACGAAGATGTTGACTTTTTTTATGACAGCTTTTATTCACGCACAAACAACAACGATTTCAATGTTGTGGCAGTCGGTGACGCACTCACCGAACAGCTCAACAAGCGTGGCATAAAAACGGTTCACGACACGACAATTCACGATGAATCCTACAACGGTTCGTACGACCGAAGTGTTGACACTGTGTATAAAAATCTCGAAAAATATCCTGACATCAAGGTTGTAATCGACCTGCACCGTGACGCAATAGGAACAGATGAGAACAAGGTTAAGCCTGTATTTACATACAACGGCAAAAAAGGTGCGCAAATTATGATTCTTGCAGGCTGCGACTCTGAGGGCGAACGGGGCTTTGACTGCTGGGAAGAAAATCTAAATTTTGCCCTGAAAATTCAGGACAAAGCCGAAACCCTCTACCCCGATATGACCCGACCGCTGAACTTCGACTACTTTGCGTACAACGAATATGTCTGCAACGGTTCCCTGTTAATTGAAGTAGGCACAGAGTCAAACTCGATTGACGAGGCGGTTTATTCAGGCACTCTCTTAGGCAACGCAATAGCAGATGTTTTGTTGGGGCAATAGATAAACAACGAGAAATAACAAAACACCCTGCCGTGTAGGCAGGGTGTTTTATAATTATGCTTTACGAGATAGATTAAACAGTCTCGCTGTTGTTACCATAGTAAGCATTGAGGTACATCTGCTTGATTTCCTTGAAGAGCGGATATCTTGGGTTAGCGCCTGTGCACTGGTCGTCGAATGCCTGCTCTGTCATAGCGTCAAGACGGTTGAGGAAGTCCTCTTCGTCCGGAACATAATCCTTGATTGAGCTCTTAATGCCAACTCTTGCCTTGAGGTCGTTTACAGCCTTGATAAGGTTTTCAACGCTCTCTGTATCGTTCTTGCCGCCGAGGCTGAGGTAACGAGCTACTTCAGCATAACGAGCAAGTGTGTGCGGGTGATCATACTGTGGGAATGTACCCATCTTAGCAGGAACTTCTGCTGAGTTGAATCTGATTACCTGCTCAAGCATAAGTGCGTTAGCAATACCGTGTGGTACATGGTGGAAAGCACCGAGCTTATGAGCCATTGAGTGACAAACACCGAGGAATGCGTTAGCGAATGCCATACCAGCCATTGTAGCAGCGTGAGCAACCTTCTCACGAGCAACAGGCTCGTTCATACCGTTGTCATAGCAAGCAGGAAGATACTCAAAGATAAGCTTGAGTGAACGGAGTGCAAGACCGTCTGTGAAGTCTGTAGCCATCATTGAAGCGTAAGCCTCGAGTGCGTGAGAAACAGCATCGATACCTGATGCAGCTGTAAGACCCTTAGGACCGCTCATCATATTGTTAGCATCAACGATTGCCATGTTAGGCATAAGCTGATAGTCAGCGAGCGGATACTTAACGCCTGTATCCTGGTCTGTGATAACTGCGAAAGGAGTAACCTCAGAACCTGTACCTGATGATGTTGGGATAGCAATGAAGTATGCCTTCTCGCCCATCTTCGGGAATGTGTAAACTCTCTTACGGATATCGCAGAAACGCATAGCCATATCCTGGAAGTCAACTTCCGGATGCTCATAGAGAACCCACATAATCTTGCCGGCATCCATTGCTGAACCGCCGCCGAGTGCGATAATGCAGTCAGGCTCAAACTTACGCATAGCCTCTGCACCCTTCTGAGCTGAAATAAGTGATGGGTCAGGCTCAACATCTGCAAATGTTGTATATGTGATGCCCATTTCGTCGAGCTTGTCTGTGATTGGCTTTGTGTAGCCATTCTTGTAAAGGAATGAGTCAGTAACGATGAATGCTCTCTTCTTACCCATTACATCCTTGAGTTCCTGAAGAGCTACAGGCATACAACCCTTCTTAATATAAACCTTTTCAGGTGCTCTGAACCAAAGCATATTTTCTCTCCTCTCGGCAACTGTCTTAATATTGATAAGGTGCTTGCAACCAACATTCTCAGAAACAGAGTTGCCGCCCCAAGAACCACAACCGAGTGTGAGTGAAGGAGTAAGCTTGAAGTTGTAAAGGTCACCGATACCACCCTGTGAAGAAGGTGTGTTTACAAGGATACGGCAAGTCTTCATTCTTGAAGCGAACTCGTCGATCTTTGCTCTTTCGTTTACAGCGTCAACATAAAGTGAAGATGTGTGACCGTAACCGCCGTCAGCAATAAGCTGCTCAGCCTTTGCAATAGCATCTTCAAAATCTTCAGCCTTGTACATAGCAAGTACCGGAGAAAGCTTCTCGTGAGCAAACTCTTCGCTGATGTCAACTGATTCTACCTCACCGATAAGAACCTTTGTTTCCTCAGGAATTGTTACGCCTGCAAGAGCTGCGATTGTTACAGGCTTCTGACCAACAATCTTAGCGTTAAGAGCGCCGTTGATGATGATAGTCTTTCTAACCTTCTCTGTCTCTTCCTCGTTAAGGAAGTAGCAGCCACGAGCCTTGAATTCTTTCTTAACTTTGCTGTAAATCTTCTTTTCAACGATAACTGACTGCTCTGAAGCACAAATCATACCGTTATCAAATGTCTTTGAGTGGATAATTGAGTTAACTGCGAGTAAAATGTCAGCTGTCTCATCAATGATAGCAGGAGTGTTACCTGCACCAACGCCGAGAGCCGGCTTACCTGATGAATAAGCAGCCTTAACCATACCGGGACCACCTGTTGCAAGGATGCAGTCAGCTTCCTGCATAAGTGTGTTTGTGAGTTCAAGTGAAGGAATATCAATCCAGCTGATGATGCCCTCAGGAGCGCCTGCCTTAACAGCAGCCTCAAGAACAACCTTAGCAGCCTCGATTGTGCTCTTCTTAGCACGAGGATGTGGGCTGATGATGATACCGTTTCTTGTCTTAAGACAAACAAGTGTCTTAAAGATAGCAGTTGAAGTTGGGTTTGTTGTAGGAATAACAGCAGCGATTACGCCGATTGGCTCAGCAATCTTCTTGATGCCGTAAGCCTTGTCTTCCTCAAGAACGCCGCAAGTCTTAACATTTCTGTAAGCATTGTAAATATACTCAGATGCAAAGTGGTTCTTGATAACCTTATCTTCTGCAACGCCCATGCCTGTTTCTTCAACAGCCATCTTAGCGAGCGGAATTCTCATCTGGTTAGCAGCAGTTGCGGCAGCAAGGAAAATCTTGTCAACCTGTTCCTGTGTGTAGGTAGCAAAAATTTTCTGAGCTTCTCTTACTCTTGCAAGGGCAGCTTCAAAGCTTTCTGCGTTATCTACGATAGGATACTCTTTTGTACTCATTTAATCTACCTCTTATCTTGCATAATTATATTAGATTCAGCAAAGCTGAAAATGAATATCTTACTTTTTATTTCAAGGCTTATTCAGCCACGAACTTCAAATTATTTTTCTTTGCGTAGTTCTGGGCATATGTTCCTTTGCCTCCGTGAATTGTAACCTCTTTGACACACTCCGAGAAAGCGTTGTCAGGGATACTTGTCACACAAGAAGGAATTGTGATGTCTGTAAGTTCACGAGACTGATAGAACGCAAACTCACCGATGCTTGTAAGCTTTCCGCTGTCCGGAAGAACAACATTGTTTACAGATGCACCCGAAAAAGCTCTTATGCCAAGCTTCTTGAGTGAATCAGGGAGCTTAATCTCTCTGAGTTCTGAACAGTTGAAGAACACGCTGTTGTCAAGAATTTCAAGACCCTCGTTGAAGTTTACCTTTGTAAGACTGTGGCAGTTTGCAAAAGCATAATCTTCAATCTGCTTGATGCTTGACGGAATTGTAACTTCTGTGATTTTTGAATCGTTGAACACACTCGGACCGATTACGGTAACCTTGTAGTTCTGGTAGCTGTCCGGAATTTTAACAACCTTGTCTGAACCTGTGTACTTTGTAACCATAAGTTCTTCCTGATTGATGATAAAAAATCCGAAGTCGCCGTTTGTAAGGTCAGGCTCTGTCGGCTCAACCTTGTAGCCGGGTTTGTTTTTCTGAGATTTGTTGTCGTCACAACCGCATCCAGAAAGGCCTACTGCTGCTGTCAGGCACATTGCGCATGCCATTAGAAAGCATAGAATTTTTTTCATTTTTTGGATCCTTTCAATCGTTGTTTTAGAATTAGCTAATTCTCGATTGATTCTATTCTATCATCTTTGTTAAATATTTGTCAATGTTTTTTTGACCATTTTTCTACTTTTATCGGGTTCAATAATAATTACAAAAAGATTACACGCTTATTGTTGCACTTCTCACAAAAAAGATAAAAATCCCGTAAGAACCGCCTTTTTTTGCGGTAAAAAATGTAATTAAAACCTTTGTAACAATGCCGTTTCGGTCATTTTCTTGAAGAATCAATCGCTTGTTGTCAGATTTTTACAATCTGTGTTGTAAAATCAAGTCCCCCTCCCTTCGGAATATCATAAGCAAGAGCCGAAATATCATAGGCAGAAATGTCCTTTTCGAGCAATGCTTTTGTGTTGCCGCCGATTTTAAGACCGTTGCTTGCAGAAGTGACAACATTCAGTCTGCAATCCTTTAAAAGCTCTGCACCTTCTTTTGTAAATCCCAAAACACGAACATATTCAATCGGAATCTGCGTGTGGTTTTTTTCAATACCGAGCAATGCACACGCAAGTATTCTCCTTATGCGTGCGTGAGTGTAGCGCTTTGTCTTTACAAAGTCGGCAATCTCTGCCGAGGTACTGCAACGCATTGCCGCATCGGCAATTCTGTTTTCAAGCCCCTCACCCACATCGGCCAGTTTGGCAATATCCTCTCTTGTCATAGTACGCAGGCGGTAGAGCAATGGTCTGTCAAGATTTTCAGAAAATGTAATTTTATCGGGAATGTGCGGAGCGTATTTCTTCGCATTTTCACCGTTGCGGAGCATTTCTCTTATATGAGAAGCAGACGCAAAATTCTCACCTGCAATATGGCTGTCGTGTGCAACGCCTGTTCTTGCAACCGAAAACGGTTCAATAGATGTACCGCTCAATGCTTTGATATACTCAACGGCAAGTATATTATTCGGTTCGCAGAGTACTGATGAAACCTCGTCGCCGAAAACCGCTTTGACGGCATTTTCAAGTTCACGGGGATAGTATCCGCCGCTTTTCATTCCGTCACGCACAAGAGCCTGTACCCTTTCATCACAAACAGCGTCTGCGGATCTTTTGAGCAGTTCGCAGTCACCGCTTTCACTGCCGAAGGCAAGATGATTTGTGCAGTCAAAAGCAGCTGCCGTTGCAACACCTGCTTTTGCAAAACTTTCCGCTCCCGAAAGTGAAAACACAACAGGCAGTTCAAGCACCAAATCCGCACCGTTTTCGAGAGCGGATTTGGCACGGACAAATTTGTCGCACACCGCAACCTCGCCACGCTGGGTAAAGCTTCCGCTCATAATCGCTATAATCGGCTCTTTAAGCACATTTTTTGCACTTTCGAGCAAGTATTTATGACCGTTGTGAAACGGATTAAATTCGCAGATAACGGCAGTTGCCATAACTCTTCCTCCCAAGTTTTTATTTCGCACATATATTGTAAAAAACACTTGAAAACATACATAAATTGGAGTATCATATGTATGTATGACCTGTCGATTTTGAAAAGACATTTTCTGATTTACATTATAGTATAAAATAAGGCGACAGGCAAATATATTTCTTCATTTAAAACTGAAAATAACTACCAAAGGGGACGATTGTAATGAAAATTCTCGTAATCAACGCAGGCAGTTCCTCGCTCAAGTACCAGCTTATTGATACTGACAACGAG